>Ga0075428_100000893_pt1 | contig 31443 bp, 29 predicted proteins | sample RhiMetdeltSRZDD2_FD_75291 | JGI IMG/M metagenome (GOLD analysis project Ga0075428, IMG submission 75291) | Populus rhizosphere microbial communities from Tennessee, USA - Rhizosphere MetaG P. deltoides SRZDD2 | ecosystem: Host-associated > Plants > Roots > Rhizosphere > Soil | place: USA... | reverse complement strand
TCGTGTGGGCTGACCCTTCCATGAAGGCCGGGGAAGGCCGTCGAGCCCGGATGGTGCGCGAGCTCGAATCGCGCGGCATCGCCGATCGCCGCGTGCTCGACGCGATGGGGGGCGTGCCCCGCGAGCCGTTCGTCGAGGAGGCCCTTCGCGTCAAGGCCTACGACGACGCGTCGCTGCCGATCGGCGAGAAGCAGACGATCTCGCAGCCCTGGATCGTCGCGCGAATGTGCGAGCTTGCCGAGCCGGACCGCGACGGCCGCGTGCTCGAGATCGGCTCGGGCTCGGGCTACCACGCCGCCGTGCTGAGCCGCCTTTTCGACCAGGTGTACTCGGTCGAGCGGCTGGCGGTCTTCTCCAAGCGCGCCCGGGAGAGCGTCCGTGCGCTCGGCATCGAGAACGTCCACTTCAAGATCTTCGACGGCAGCTACGGCTGGAGCGAGTTCGCACCCTATCGCGCGATCATCGTGACCGCCGCCGCTCCCGACGTCCCCGCGCCGCTCCTCGATCAGCTCGACGAGGGCGGCCGCCTCGTCCTCCCGATCGGCGAGGTGTTGACGCGCGTCGTGAAGACCGCGGAGGGACCGAAGCGCGAGGAACACGGCCCCTGCCGCTTCGTTCCGCTCGTGGGGAAGTACGGTTGGACGTCCTGAGGGGGCGCTGTTATCCTCCCCGGGTTTCGCCGGGGTCGGGGCGTAGCGCAGCCTGGTAGCGCACCTGGTTCGGGACCAGGGGGTCGGAGGTTCAAATCCTCTCGCCCCGACCAATCACTTCACTCGCGAGTGTCTCGATGGTGGTCTCGGATCTGAAGAAGATCATCCGCGAAGTTCCGGACTACCCCAAGCCGGGGATCACCTTCTACGACCTGACGACGCTCTTCAAGAGCGGGCCGGCGTTCCACTCGGTGATCGAGAGGCTCGCGGGGCGGTTCCGCGGGGACAAGCTGGACGTCGTGGTGGGGATCGAGGCGCGCGGCTTCATGATCGCCGCGGCGCTCGCCTACGAGCTGTCGCTCGGCATCGTCCCCGTCCGCAAGCCCGGCAAGCTCCCGTGGAAGCTGATGGGGGAGGACTACACGCTCGAGTACGGCACCGGGCGGCTCGAGATGCACGAGGACGGGATCGAGCGGGGGCAGAGCGTGCTGGTCGTGGACGACGTGCTCGCCACCGGCGGGACGGCGGCGGCGACCGGGCGGCTGGTCGAACGGCTCGGCGGAAAGGTGTACGGTTACGGTTTTCTCGCGGAGCTGAAGTTCCTGAAAGGGCGCGAGCGCTTGTCCTCCGACAACGTGTTCAGCTTGATCTCCTATGCTTGAGGGCCTGTAGCTCAGTCCGGATAGAGCAGGAGTTTCCTAAACTCAAGGTCGCAGGTTCAAGTCCTGCCAGGCCCACCAGGCCGCACGAGGTTTCGAGATGGCGACGGCGAAGATCACGAAGAAGCAGCTCGAGCAGGACGAGTTCCTCGAGAGAGTGTTCGACCTCGGGGAGTGGTTCGAGGTCCACTGGAAGCGGGTCGCCATCGCCGTCGGGATCGCGATCGCGCTGGTCCTCGTGGTCGTCGCCTGGAACTCGTCGCGCGAGCGCGCGTCGGAGGAGGCGAACCGGCTGCTGGCGCAGGGGCTCGCGGCCTTCGCCCCCGATGCCAACGCGGGCGGCCAGACTCCGCCGCCCCGCTACGCGGAGGCGCTCCCTCTGTTCGAGCAGGCGGCCGACAAGGGGGGGACGACCGCCGTCGGCGACGTCGCGCGGTACTTCCGGGCCCAGGCCCTGATCGCGGTCGGTCGCGCCTCGGATGCCGTCCCCGTCCTCGAGGCGCTCGCCTCCGGCGGGAACGAGCGGATCGCCGCGACCGCGAAGGTCTCGCTCGCCGCCGCGCTCGAAGCGTCCGGGAACGCAGAGAGGGCCGCGAGCGTCCTGCAGGAGCTGGCCGCGGCGCCGCCGCCGGGGACCTATCCTCCGGACGCCGCGCTGATGCTGTTGTCGGAGCTGCGCGAGCGGCAGGGCCGATCGGACGACGCGCGCAAGGCGTGCGAGGACCTCCTCGCGCGATTCCCGCAGAGCCCGTTCGCGGCCGAGGCGCGCCAGCGCCTCGGAGCCGCCGCGCCCGCTCCCGCTCCCTGATCCCGCGTCAGAAGCGGCGGCCGGGGATGTTCCCGGCCTCGTCCTCGGCGACGACCCGATAGAAGAGGATGGGCTTCTTCAGCGCTTCGGCGTTGCAATCCTCGAGCTCCAAGCCGGAGGTCTCGCCCGCCTCGAACGGCCGGATCGGATGCGTGGGACCCTTCGCCGCGTAGCGGTAGACGTGGTAGCTCGAAACCCGCTCGGCCCGCCCGTCGACGTCGACCGCCACCGGCGCCCACGTGATGAGCACGCAGGCGCGCTTCGGATCGCGGGCCATCCGGACGCCGTCCACGTCCGCTGGGGGGACGTCGTCGATCTCGACCCGCGATCGACCGCCGCCTTCCTGCCAGCTCAGCCCGTCCCAGGAGGCGACCCGCCACTCGTACGACCCGCCCTTCAGCGGCTGCCGCGCGTAGTAGACCGCTCCGGGGGACTGGTCGTCGAGCACCGTGTACGCCCAGCCGTTCGATTCCTTCAGCTGGTCGAAGGTGTAGGCGATCGTCTTGAAGTGGTCGGTGGACATCTCGATCTTGAAGCGCAGCTTCTCCGGCTCCTCGGACCCGTCCATCCGGAGGATGAATCGGGGCTTCTTGCCGACCGAGGCTCCGCTCTTCGGAGACTCGGGGAGGAGCGTGCTCGGCTGGTTCACCGCCGGGGCGAGGGACGACGCGAGCGCCGCGCAGAGCGCGGGCGCGAGCCATGCGGAGCGGGAGCGGAGGGGCACGGGATCACCTCGATCGCGAGCAGGTTATATACCCCGCGAGCGAGGCTCCCGCCAAGCGCGGCGCCCGATCAGAACGGGATGTCGTCCTCGGCGAAGCTTCCGGAGGGCTCGTCGATCTCCTCCGACGACGGGCCGGCGGCGGGGGAAGGTCCGCGATCGTCCGGCCGGCCCAGAAGCTGGAGGCGCTGCGCGCGGACCTCGGTCGTGTAGCGCTTGTTCCCGTCCCGGTCGGTCCACTCCCGCGTCTGCAGCGATCCCTCGACGAAGACCGGGCGGCCCTTGCGGAGGTACTCGCCGGCGATCTCCGCCTGCTTCCCCCACACGACGATCCGGTGCCACTCCGTCTTTTCCTTCTTCTCGCCCGACGGGTCGCTCCAGCGGTCCGTCGTGGCCATCGTGAAGTTGGCGACCGGCGTGCCGCCTTGCGTGAAGCGGACCTCCGGGTCGCGCCCGAGGTTTCCGAGCAGGATCACCTTGTTGACGCTCGCCATGATCGACTCCTGGGAGGCGCGCGGAGCCTACCACACGGCGTTAGAATGCGCCGCCCTCCGGGGCCTACATGAGCGAACGCCCCAGCCTCCTCCGCAGCGCCGGTTCGATCAGCCTCGCCACCGCGATGAGCCGCGTGCTCGGCCTCATGCGGGAGCAGGTGCAGTCGTACTACTTCGGCGCCGGTCTCGTCACGGACGCGTTCCTCGCGGCGTTCCGGATCCCCAACCTCCTGCGCGACCTCTTCGCCGAGGGCGCGCTCTCCTCGGCGTTCGTGCCGACCTTCACAGCGGTCCGCCAGCGCGAGGGGCCCGAGGCGGCGTGGAGGCTCGCCAACCGGCTCTTCACGATGCTCGCGGTCATCCTCGGCGCCGTCACGCTCCTGATCGTCGCGTTCGCCCCCTGGATCATGCGCGTCTACGCCTCCGGGTTCACGCCGGAGAAGCTCGCGCTGTCCGCCACCATGACGCGGATCCTGGCGCCGTTCCTCTTCGCCGTCGCCATCGCCGCCGTGGCGATGGGGATGCTCAACACCTACGGCCGCTTCTTCATTCCCGCGCTCGCCCCGGCGCTCCTCAACGTCGCGGCGATCGCGTCGGTCGTCGCGCTGAGCCCCGTGTTCGTCCGCATCGGCTGGCCGGCGGGGCTCTCGCTCGCGGTGGGGGCGATGGCGGGGGGCCTCCTCCAGTTCGGCGTTCAGGTTCCCGCGATGCGGGCGCTCGGGTTCCGCTTCCGTTTCGACTGGGCGCCGCGAGATCCCGGTCTCCTCCGCATCGCCTGGCTGATGCTGCCGGCGACGATCGGACAGGCCGCGACGCAGATCAACTTCCTCGTCGATACCTGGCTCGCCTCGCGCTACGGAAACGGGCCGATCACCTGGCTCTCGCTCGCGTTCCGCCTGATCCAGCTCCCGATCGGGCTGTTCGGCGTGGCGATCGGCACGGCGAACCTCGCCCGGGTCTCGCGGGACGCCGCGCAGGGGGACCGCGAAGGGCTCCGCGCGAACCTGGCCGCCGCGCTGCGGGCCGCGGCCCTCCTCGCGCTCCCCGCGACCGCGGGGCTCGTCGCGCTGCGAGAGCCGATCATCGGAGTGATCTTCGAGCACGGCGCCTTCGACCGGCGCTCGACCGCGAAGACCGCCGCCGCGCTCCTGTGCTACGCGCTCGGCCTGTACGCCTACGCGGTGACGAAGATCCAGGTGCCGACGTTCTACGCCCTGGGGGACACGCGCGTCCCCGTCATCGCCTCGACCTCCGCGGTCGCGGCCAAGCTCGCGGCGAACGCCGTCTTCGTGCTCTCGCTCCCCATGATCGGTGTGGACCCGTTCCTGGGGCTCGCGCTGTCCACCTCGATCGCCGCGTGGACGAACTTCGGCGTGCTCGCCTGGGGGCTCAAGCGGCGCGCGGGGTCGATCGCCGGGCACGGCGTCGTCCGGGGCACGCTCGGGATGGCGCTCGTCGCGCTCGCAACCGGCGTCGCCTGCGGCGGGGCCCACGCGGGGCTCGTGCGGCTCGTCCCCGGCGGCGGCACGGCCGGAGAGGTCGCGCGCCTCGGCGTCGCGGTCGGCGTCGGTCTCGCCGCGGCGGCCGCGGGGGCGATCGCGATGCGCATCCCCGAGGCGCGCGCGATCGCGCGGCGCGTGGCGAGCATGGCGCGCCGCGGACGACCCGCATAGAATCGCGCACCGTCGCTCCCCGCGAGGAGACCGATGATCGACGTTCGGCAGCTCGTGAAGCGCTACGGCGACAGGGCCGCGCTCGACGGCGTGACGTTCCGCGTGGAGCGGGGAGAAGTCGTCGGCTTCCTGGGGCCGAACGGCGCGGGGAAGACGACGACGCTCCGCATCCTCTCGACCTACCTGACCCCGGACGGCGGCTCCGCCACCGTCGCCGGGTTCGACGTCGCGCGGCGGCCGATGGACGTGCGGCGGCGGATCGGATACCTGCCGGAGCATCCGCCCCTCGACCTCGATCACACCGTCCGCGAGTACCTCGGCTTCTGCGCCGCGCTTCGCGGCGTCACGCGCGCCCGCGCCGCGGCCGTCTCGGCGGTCATCGACCGCTGCGGGCTCCGCTCGGTCGCCGGCCGCCTGATCGGGAACCTCTCGAAGGGGTTCCGCCAGCGCGTCGGGCTCGCGCAGGCGCTCGTCCACGCCCCCGAGGTGGTCGTGCTCGACGAGCCGACGGTCGGGCTCGACCCGAGCCAGATCCGCGAGATCCGGCAGCTCATCCGCTCGCTCGCGGGGGACCACACGGTCCTCCTGAGCAGCCACATCCTCCCGGAGGTCGCGATGACCTGCTCGCGGGCGGTCGTGATCCACCAGGGGCGGGTCGCGGCCGATCTCCCCGTGGACGCCGCCGCGGCGGGCGGGCGCCTCGAGACCACGTTCCTTTCGGTCACGGCGACCGAGCGCGCGGCGGGGGACGAGGTCCCCGCGTGAGGTCGATCGCGGCGCTCATCGCGCGGGAGATCCGGGCGCAGGTCTTCTCCCCGATCGCCTGGATCGTCTGGACGCTCTACCTGTTCCTCGCCGGCTGGTTCTTCTTCAGCCTCGTGTACCAGTTCGCGATCCTCGTCCAGAACTACACCGGCTACGCCGAGATGATGCAGAACCCCGATCTCGTCGAGCGCCTCAACCTCAACGAGATGGTCGTCTCCGGCCTCTTCGGGAACTTCCTCGTCCTGTTCGTGTTCCTGATCCCGGTCCTCACCATGCGGAGCTTCGCCGAGGAGCGGAAGCAAGGGACGGACGAGCTCCTGCTGACCGCCCCGGTGACCCCCGGCCAGCTCGTCGCGGGGAAGTACCTGGGCCAGCTGGCGATCACGATCGTGCTCGTGCTCGCCGCCGCGTTCTACGTGGCGATCCTGCTCCACTACGGCGACCCCGAGCGTGGTCCGATCGCGACCGGGCTCGCGGGGCTCGCGCTCGTCGTCGCCGCGCTGACCTCGCTCGGCTTCGCGGTCTCGACCTTCACGAAGAGCCAGGTCGTCGCGGCCGTGGGCTCCTTCGTCCTCTTCCTGCTCCTGTTCGTCGTCGACTGGCCGGCCGAGTCCGCCGACGGATCGGTGCGCGCGATGCTCCGCGCGCTCTCGCTCCCCGGGCATTTCGAGGGCTTCGCGAAGGGGAACGTCGCCAGCGTCGACGTCGCGTACTTCGTCTCGCTCGCCGCGCTCGGCCTCTTCCTCGCGCGCACGGCGATCGCTTCGCAGCGCTGGAGGTAGGGCCGTTGAGGGACGCGCTCCGCATCGGCGGATACGCCGGCACCGTCCTGTTCCTGTTCGGGCTCCTCTCGTTCGCGTTCTCCGGACGGTTCGACCTGTGGACGGGCGTGCACGTGGTGGCGGGGGGGCTGCTCGTCGCCGCGGCGCTGGCGGCGAACGTCGCCGGGGTGCGGCGGACCGTCGCCGCGCGCGGGACGCGCGAGCGCGCGACCGCCTTCGCCGGGACGGCGGTCTTCGGCGCGCTGCTCGTCGTGGTCAACCTCCTGGCCGCGCGCTTCCCGAAATCGTGGGACGCGACCGAATCGAAGATCTATACGCTCGGCGAGCGCACGCTCGCGGTCGTCGGGCATCTCGACCGCCCGGTGGAGCTGATCGCGTTCTTCGAGCCCGCCGACCGGAGCAAGGGCGCGCTCGAGGACCTCCTCGCGCGGTACGCGCGGGCGAGCCGGAACGTGACGTACCGCTTCGTCGACCCCGAGCGCGAGCCCCAGCTCGTCGACCAGCTCCGCGTCACGCGCGCGGGCGTCCTCGCCGCCCGGTGCGGCACCGAGATCGCGCAGTCCCCGGGCGGAGCCTCGGGCGGGTTCGGCGAGGGAGAGGTGACGAGCCTCATCCTCAAGGTGTCGCGCGCCGGCGGGAAGAGGATCTACGCGATCACCGGCCACGGCGAGCCCGAGCCGGGGGACCTCGAGACGCCGGCGGGGCTCGGCGGTCTCGCCGCGGCGCTCCACGACGACAACATCGAGCTGAGCCCGCTCCTGCTCGCCACCGCGCCCGCGATCCCCGCCGATGCCGCCGCGGTCCTCCTCGCCGGCCCGAGGAAGCCTCTCCTTCCGCACGAGCTCGATCAGCTTCGCGCCTATCTCGCCCGTGGGGGGCGCCTGGTCGCGATGATCGATCCGGGGAACGATGGCGGGATCGGGCCGCTGCTCGCCGACTATCGGCTGCAGCTTCGCGACGACGTCATCGTGGACCAGGAGGAGATCGCGTTCCTGGGCGCGCGCCTCGGCCTCGACCCAATCATCGAGGACTTCCCCCCGCATCCGATCACGCGAGGGTTCAAGCAGCGCATCCTCCTCTCTCAGGCCCGGTCGCTCTCGATCGCGACCGAGGGCGGCGTCGCCGGCGTGGTCGCGCAGCCGCTCGCGCGCACGCGGGAGACCGCATGGGGGGAGGGGCGGTGGAAGGAGATGCTCGCGACCGGCCGGGTCGGCAAGGATCCCGACGATGCCCCCGGCCCCCTGCTCGTCGCCGCGACGGCCACCGTGCCGATCGCGGGGGACGGAGGGACGCCGGCGCCCGAAGGGACGCGCGAGGCCCGGCTGATCCTGTTCGGCGACGCGGACTGGGTGGCGAACGGGAACCTCGCCGCCTTCTTCAACCGCGAGCTGGCGATGAACGCCCTCCACTGGGTGATGGGGAGCGAGGACCTGATCGTGGGACCGGCCAAGACCCTCCGCGCGTCGCGGCTCGACATGACCACCGCCGATCAGAGGAACCTCTTCCGCTTCGGCGTCCTCTTCCTGCCCGAGGCCTTGCTGATCGGCGGGCTCGCGGCCTGGCTCCTGCGGAAGTCGCTGTGAGCCTTCGCGCGCTCGTGGCGCTGCTCGCCTTGCTGGCGGCGGCGGGGAGCGCGCTCTACTGGCTCGGTCGTTCGCCCGCCCCCGCGACCGCGCCGGCGATCGACGAGCCCCTCGTGCCGGCATTCACGCAGGAGCGGGTCCGCACGATGACGATCGATTGCGACGGCCGGCACGTGGTCCTCGCGCGGGATGCCTCGGGCGCCTGGCGCGTCGAGGCGCCGTTCCGCGCGGTGGCGGATCCCCGGCGCGTCCAGGACCTCCTCGCCGCGCTCCAGGACGCACGGATCCGCCGCAGCATCGCCGAGCGAGGCCAGGAGGCCGGGTTCGGGCTCGCGCCCGCCACGTGCGCGGCGGTCGTCTCGGGGGAGCCGGGCGCGGCCCTCGGCACGGTCCGCTTGGGACGCACGTCCCCGGTCGGCACCGAGCGCTACGCGGCCACGGCGACGGGAAAGATCGTTCTCACGGACGGCTCCCTCTACGGCGCGCTGGCGGTCGATCCCGAGAGGTTTCGCGAGCGCCGGCTGATCCCGGTGGATCCGGAGGCGATCACGCGCATCGTCCTCGACCGTCCCGACGGGCGAGTCGCGCTCGCCGGGAACGCCGAGGGGTGGCGCATCGAAGCCCCGTTCAACGACGCCGCCTCCTCGGACGCCGCGCGACGTCTCGCGCGGGCGATCACCTCGATGGAGGTGGACGAGGCGGCGGGGTCCCCACGCCCGATCGCCTCCCGCTCCGACCGTCGCCTCGCGATCGAGGTCGGCGCGGGCGCGGGCGCTCCCGTGCGGGCCTTCGTCGCCACCGCGGGGACCGGTGGCAAGCGCCTGGCGTGGCGCGGGGCGGGGGAGCTCTTCGGTCTCGTCGGCGACACCGCGCTCTCCGAGCTCCTCCGCCCGGCGGACACCTACCGCGACCTCCGCGTGGTGACGTTCTCGTCTCCCGATGCCCGCCGGCTGGAGATCGCGCGCGGCGGAGAGACGCTCCGCGTGGACCGCCCGGCGGAGGGATCCGCCTGGACGGGGCAGGACGCGAAGGGGGCGTTCACGCCGGACGCCGGGAGCGTCCTCGGCGTCCTCGATCGCCTGCGGATCCTCACCGCCGCCGGCGTGGAGCGCGGCGGCCCCGCCACCCCGCCGTCCGGCACGCTGTCGGTCGGAGGGGCGCACGGCGATCTGGCGCGGCTGACCTGGGGGCCGCTCCCTCCGGCGAAGGGCTCGAGCGAGGAGGCGGTCTGGATCACGACCCCCTCGCGCCCCGGGGTCGTGTTCCGCGTTCCCGCCGTCGCCTTCGGCCCGATCCCGAAGGACCGGGCCGCCTTCGTCCGATGAAGGTGCTCATCCAGCGCGTCTCGAGGGCCGCGGTGCGGGTCGCGGGACGCGAGGCGGGCTCCATCGGGCGCGGGGCGCTGGTGTTTCTCGGCGTCGAGAGGGACGACCGGCCGTCGGACGCCTCGTCCTACGCGCGCCGCGCCGCGGAGCTCCGGATCTTCCCGGACGAGGAGGGGCGCATGAACCGGAGCGTGGAGGAGATCGGCGGCGCGGTCCTCGTCGTCTCCCAGTTCACGCTGGCCGCCGCGACGCGTCGCGGAAGGAGGCCGTCCTTCGAGGGCGCCGCCGAGCCCGCGGTCGCGCGGGAGCTCTACGAGGCGTTCGTCGCGGCGCTGCGCGCGCGCGGGATCCCGACGGAGAGCGGGGTGTTCGGGGCGATGATGGAGGTCGAGCTGGTCAACGACGGACCCGTGACGATCCTCCTCGATCCGAAGGACGAGGCGCGCGCGTGAGCGAGCCCTCCGATCCGGCGCTCGCCCTCTGGCTGGAGCATCTCGCGGCGGAGCGCGGGCTGTCGCGGAACACGCTCGCCGCCTATCGCCGCGATCTCGAGCTCCTCCTCCGCCGGGTCGGCGGCCGGGCGCTCGCGTCCGTCCGCCGGGAGGACGTGCTGGCCGTCCTTCACGAGATGCGGGCGGAGGGGCGCTCGCCACGGTCGGTCGCACGGTGGCTCGTCGCGCTGCGCGGCTTCTTCGCGTGGCATGGGGACGCCTCCGGCGGCGCGCCGGATCCGACCTCCCGCATCGATCTGCCGAGGTCCTGGACCCGGCTTCCGAAGGTGCTCGACGGCGCCGATGTCGAGCGGCTGCTCGCCGCCCCCGACCGCAGGGACCCGCGCGGCCTGCGCGATGCCGCGATGCTCGAGGTCCTGTACGCGACCGGCCTGCGCGTCAGCGAGCTGTGCGCGCTGCGCGTCGGGGACGTCCACCTGGACGCGGGGTACGTCCGCTGCGTCGGGAAGGGGGAGAAGGAGCGCGTGGTCCCGCTCGGCGCGGAGGCGAGCGCCGTCCTCCGCGACTACCTCGCCGGCGCCCGCGCGACCCTGCTCGCGCGGCGGCGCTCCGACGCTCTGTTCGTCTCCGGACGGGGCGCGCCGCTGACGCGGCAGGGATTCTGGAAGCTGCTCCGCGCCCACGGCCGGCGGGCGGGGATCCGCGCGCCCCTCTCGCCCCATGTCGTCCGCCACTCCTTCGCGACGCATCTCCTGGAGAACGGCGCCGACCTCCGCTCCGTGCAGATGCTCCTGGGGCATGCCGACATCTCGACGACGCAGATCTACACGCACGTGAACCGCGAGCGTCTCCGGCGCCTGTATCGCGATTTTCATCCGCGCGCTTGACATCGCTCGCGCCGGTCGACTATTCCTGCGGCGTGGACGAGGACACCTTCGAGGAGCCGATCCAGGAGCTCGAGCGCCGCGTCGAGTCGCTCTCCGGGATGAGCGACGACCTCGCGACGCAGCGCAAGCGCGAGCAGCTCGAAGGGGAGCTGCAGGCGCTGCGCGCACGGGTCTTCGCCGCGCTCTCCCCGTGGCAGAAGACGCTCGTCGCGCGTCACCCGCGACGGCCCTACACGCTGGACTACGTCCGTCATCTGGTGGACGGCTTCGTGGAGATCCACGGCGACCGGCGCTACTCCGACGATGCCGCGATCGTGTGCGGGTTCGGCGCGTTCCGGGGACGGCCGGTCCTCGTCGTCGGCCATCAGAAGGGGCGGGACACGAAGGAGAAGATCTTCCGCAACTTCGGGATGCCGCGCCCCGAGGGGTACCGGAAGGCGCTGCGCGCCATGAAGCTGGCCGAGAAGTACGGCCGCCCGATCCTCACCCTCATCGACACCCCGGGGGCCTATCCGGGGATCGGCGCGGAGGAGCGCGGTCAAGCGGAGGCGATCGCGTTCAACCTCCGGGAGATGGCGCGCCTCAGGGTCCCGATCCTGGTCACGATCGCGGGGGAGGGGGGAAGCGGCGGAGCGCTCGCGATCGGCGTCGGAGACCGGGTGAACATGCTCGAGTTCTCCGTGTACTCCGTGATCAGCCCGGAGGGTTGCGCCGCGATCCTCTGGCGGGACGCATCCCGGTCGCGCGACGCGGCGCGCGCGATGCGGATGACCGCCCCCGATCTCCTCGCGCTCGACATCGCCGACGAGATCGTCCCGGAGGTCACCGGCGGAGCGCACGTCGATCCCGCGAGACAGGCGGCGCTGCTCGGGGACGTGCTCGAGAGACAGCTGGCCGAGCTCGAGCGCGACTCGCCGGACGCCCTCGTCGCCGCCCGGTATCGGCGCTTCCGCCGGATGGGGCGCTTCGCCGCGCAGGGCGCGCCGTAGGCTAGCGGCGCTTCGCTTCCCCCCAGAGCCGCTCGAGGACCGGCAGCCCCGCGTCGTGGATCGGGATGCCGCGCGCGGCGAGCTCCTCCTCGACCCGCGTGAATCGCTCCCGGAACTTCGCGTTCGCCGCGGCGAGCGCCTCGTCCGCGTCGATCTCGAGCCGGCGGGCGAGCATCGCGAGCGTGAAGAGCGCGTCGCCGATCTCCTCCCGCACGGCGGCGCCGTCGGCCTCGGCGATCGCGCGGGAGAGCTCCGCCGTCTCCTCGCGAAGCTTGTCCACGACCGCCTCCGACGACGGCCAGTCGAAGCCGACGCGCGCCGCCTTGGCGCCGAGCCGCTGCGCCTTCACCAGGCTCGGGAGCGCGTGCGGGATGCCGTCGAGAACGGAGCCCTTCCCCTCGTCGATCCCTGCGCTCCGCTTCTCCGCCTTCTTGATCTCCTCCCACTTCCGGAGGACCTCGGTCGAGTCGGCGGCGGTGTCCTCGCCGAACACGTGGGGGTGACGGCGGACCATCTTGGAGGCGATCCGCTCGACGACGTCGCCGGCCGCGAACGCGCCTTCTTCCTTCGCCATCCTCGAGAGGAAGACGATCTGGAAGAGGAGGTCCCCCAGCTCCTCGCACAGCGCGGCGCGGTCGCCTGCGTCGAGGGCGTCCACGGCCTCGTAGCACTCCTCGATCAGATACCCCCGGATCGTGGCGAACGTCTGCTCGCGATCCCAGGGGCAGCCCCCGGGCTCGCGAAGGCGGTCCATGATCGCGACCAGGTCCTCGAACGTGCGGACGGAGGCCACGGTCGGTCTCCTTGACTTGCCCTCGGGCGGGGTCAATGTTGGACAGGCGGCCGGCGCCGGGGTGGCACCGGAGCGCACGTCGTCTTTTCTTCGCTCGGAGATCGAATGGTACCATCGCGCTCACGTGTCGCGGGCGACACCGTGGCACGCGGAGGCGCGTATGGCCGAGGGAGACGCTCAAGAGGAGAAGGGGCAGGACAAGGCGAAGCCCAGCATCAAGGTCACCGATCGCCGGCACTTCACTCCGGACGGCCAGCGCCGAAGCGGAATCGAAGAGGAAGAGCCCGAGCCGACGGCTCCCGCGCCTGCGGCCGCGCCGCGGCAGGAGAGCGCCCCGCGCGCGCCCGAGCCGTCCGGATTCGAGCGCAGGCCTCTGGACGAGCCGGAGGGCGTGGACTTCACGATGCTGATCAACGCGATGGCGCAGCCGGCGTTGCTCTATCTGGGGGAGATTCCCCATCCGGCGACGGGACAGCCGACGCTGGATCTCGAGGGGGCCCGGATCCAGATCGACATGCTGGATCTCCTTCGCGTGAAGTGCCGGGGGAACCTGACTCCCCAGGAGGAGAAGCTCCTGGAGAGCGTCCTGTACCAGCTCCGCATGCGGTACGTCGCGCGGTCCGGAACCGCCGGGTAGACGCCGGCGGCCCCCAGGCCGCGGGTGTGCCGGGGGGCCGCGCGTGAGAGCTCGACTCGGGGTGACGGTGGTCGTCGCCCTCCTCACGATCGCGACGGGGTTGTCCGCGGCGCACGGGGCCGTGGACACGGGCGTCATCCGTCTCGCGGAGCCCACGTCGCCCCCCGACGCGGAGTCGGCGCTGAGGCAGGACCTCGATCCGCTCGCCGACGCGCGCCGCGGCTTCGACGTGCGCGCGTTCGACAGCCGGCTCGAGAGCCTCTGGTTCCAGCGGAAGGCCTACCAGACGCAGGGACGCGAGCAGGATGCCGATCATCAGGCGGAGCTGATCCGGGACTTCGTCGCCGAGGAGGGGGTCCGGCGGCTCGAGGTCCCGGCGGGGGCGCTGGTGCTCGAGGCGCGAGCCTGGATGGGCGAGGGGAACTACGACAAGGCGCTGGCCGCGCTCGCGCTCGCGGAGTCGATCGATCCGGGGCGCCCGCAGATCGCCGTGGCCCGCGCGCACGTCCTGTGGGCCTCGAAAGCCGGGATCGTCGCCTCCGGGACCGAGCTGCTGCGCGCCATCCGGGGGACCGCCACCCATGCCGTGCGCGACCTCAGCGTCCTCCACCGGTCGGCGGTCGTCGCAGTCGCGGCGTTCGCTCTCGCAATCGGGCTCTTCTCCTTCTTCATGGTCCTGAGGCACCAGGTCGCGCTGCGCCACGACGTCGAGGAGTGGTTCGTCGCCGGGGGCGGGGAGACCTGGGCGAAGGCGGGCGGGTGGGCGGTGCTGCTGTTCCCGTTCGTCATCTGGATCGGCGCGGGCTGGGCGGCGATGTGGGGGATCGTGGCGACGTTCCGCTACATGCGCCGGGGTGAGCGCGTGCTCGCGATGACGCTGCTCGCCGCGGCGACGCTCCTCGTCCCCGCCTACCGATTCGGCGTCGGGCTCTTCGGGCTCGCGGCCGATCCCACAGTGCGCACGACGATCGCCGCCGCCAACGGAGGCTACGATCCCGACCGGATCGTCAAGCTTCGCGAGCTGGTCGACGCGCATCCGGACGATCCGATGTACCGCTTCCTCCTCGCCGGGCTGTACAAGAACGGTCGTTACTTCGAGGAGGCGTTCGAGGAGTACAAGCGGGTCCTCCAGGCCTCGCCCTCGACCTATCAGGCGCGGATCAATCTCGGCAACATCTATTTCCTCCTCGGCCAGTACGGTGAGGCGATCTCGAACTACCGCAAGGCCCTGGAGATTCGCCCGGACGCGGCGCTGGCCTATTACGACATGTACCTGGCGCAGTCCGACTCGTTCAAGCTCAAGGAGGCCGCGGAGTCGCTCTCCCGCGCGAAGGAGCTCGACCCGGCGCGGACCAATCGCCTGCTGACGCTCGGAAGCCGCGACGGGGGCGGGCCGAAGGTCGTCGATGCCGTGATCGACTTCGAATCGATCTGGCGCGCGACGCTCGAGGGGCGTCACCTGCGGGATTGGCTGGACGGCGCCCCCTCGGAGCGGGGCTGGTCGAGCGCCTTCCGGGGCGCCGGCAACCCGTTGACCGTCCTCGCGGCGCTGTCCCTTCTCGCCTGCGGCTTCCTCGCGCTCGCGTTCCGTGGACGGGCGCCCGCGACGCGCTGCGTGCGGTGCGGCCGCCCGTTCTGCACGATGTGCCGGTCCGGGCGGGATGGTCACGAGTACTGCACCCAGTGCGTCCATCTCTTCGTGCTCGGGGACGGTCTCGCCCCGGAAACCAAGAGCTCGAAGCTCTACGAGGTCGAGCGGCACGAGGCGTGGCAGCGGCGCGGGCGGCGGCTCGCGGCCGTCATCGTCCCGGGAGCGTCCCACCTCCTCTCCGGCCGCGCATGGATCGGCTGCACGCTGGTGACGCTCTGGCTCCTCGCGCTGATCGGCGGATTCCCGCAGGTGCTCGCGCCCTTCGAGCGGCTCTTCGGAACCGGGTTCCAGGCCGCGGCGCTCCGGCCCGGGCCGCTCCCGGACGCGTTCGGCTTCGATGCCACCGTCCTGCTCGCCGTTCCGCTCGCCCTCGTCGTCTGGATCGCGGGGAACCTCGGACTCCGCGGCGCCCGGAGAGCCTGACGATGGCGCTCGAAGGGACCATCCGGGATTTCGGGCTCGCGGACATCCTGCAGCTCATCGGGATCCAGCGGAAGACCGGCCACCTCACGCTCGACAACGGCCTCGACACCGTCACGGTCAAGTTCGTCAACGGCGCGGTCGTCGGGGCCGACACCCGGCAGCGCAACATCGAGGACCTGCTCGGGTCGGTCCTCGTCCGGACCGGCCGGATCACCGAAGCGCAGCTCCAGGAGGCGCTGCGGGTGCAGAAGAGCACCCTGCAGCGCCTCGGCTACGTGCTCGTCAAGCAGCGCTTCGTCTCGGAGGAGGACCTCGAGGAGGCTCTCCGGATCCAGGTCACGCAGATCCTCTACCGCCTCTTCCGGTGGCGCGACGGGAAGTACCAGTTCGTCCCGAAGGACCACGTCGAGCACGAGAGCGAGCACTTCCAGCCGATCTCCGCCGAGACGATCCTGATGGAAGGCGCGCGGATGATCGACGAGTGGCCGATCATCGAGCGCCGGATCAAGTCCCCGGGGATGGTCTTCCGCAAGACGGAGGCCGGCGGCGCCCTCGACGTCCCGGTCACGTCCCTCCTGGAGACGGACATCGATTTCGGGTTCCAGGACACGCCCGCCGCCGAGCGCGGCGGCGGCGAGATCCGCATCTCGGCCGAGGAGCGCGACCTCCTCCATATGGTCGACGGCCGCTCCACCGTCCAGGACATCATCGACGCGAGCCCGTTGGGGGAGTTCGACGTCTACCGCCTCCTGCACGACCTGGCCAGCCGGAACCTCATCGAGGAGTCGCGGGCGTCGGTCGTGGTGGGGGTCGCTCCGTCCGGTCTCTCGAAGATCCCGTGGCTCTCGCTCGGCGCGCAGGCTCTCGTGCTCGCGCTGGCCGCTCTCGGGGTTGCGACCATCTCCGGGAACCCGTTCACGCCGTGGACCGTGATCGCGCGCAGCGAGGAGACGCAGCTCCTCCGGACGTACGCGAGCCGCAATCGCGTCGAGAGGATCGAGACCGCGCTCCAGACCTACTATCTCGATAGGGGTTCTCTGCCGGACCGGCTCCAGGCCCTGGTGACCGGCGGGGTCCTCCGCGAGACCGACATCGTCGATCCCTGGGGGCGTCCTTACGGCTACGCCGTCGATGTCTCCGGGTACAGGATCGAGGGGCGGGGGGCGGACGGTGAGGTGCGCGAGGATCTGGTCGTCCGCCACCCGTTCAGCGCCTCGCAGCGGATGGTTCTCGAAGGCGGGGCTGCGGAAGGATCCAGGCCCGAGCGCCTTGACACCTCGGGAAAGGGGTCCTAAGTACGGGCGTTCGCCGGAACGGGGAGCGCGAATCCCCACACCGCAGGAGCGCCCATGAGCAAGATCATCGGTATCGATCTGGGGACCACCAACTCGGTGGTCGCGATCATGGAAGGCGGTAAGCCGACCGTGATCACCAACGCGGAAGGAAGCCGCCTCACCCCGTCGGTCGTCGCGGTGACGGACAAGGGCGAGCGGCTCGTCGGCCAGGTCGCCAAGCGGCAAGCGATCACCAACCCGACCAACACCGTCTATTCCATCAAGCGGTTCATGGGTCGGAAATTCAACGAGGTCCAGGGCGAGATCAAGATGGTCCCGTACCACGTCGAGCCCGCGGAGAACGGCGACGTGAGGGTGAAGATCCAGGACAAGCGGTACTCGCCGCCCGAGATCGCGGCACTGGTCTTGACCAAGCTGAAGGAGGCCGCCGAGGCCCACTTGGGCGAGCCGGTCACCCGCGCGGTCATCACCGTGCCGGCCTATTTCAACGACGCCCAGCGCCAGGCGACCAAGGACGCCGGCCAGATCGCGGGGCTGAAGGTCGAGAGAATCGTCAACGAGCCGACCGCGGCGGCCCTCGCCTACGGGCTGGACAAGAAGAAGGACGAGACGATCGCGGTGTTCGACTTCGGCGGCGGGACCTTCGACGTCTCGATCCTGGAGGTCGGCGAGGGCGTCGTCGAGGTGAAGGCGACCAACGGCGACACGCACCTCGGCGGCGACGACATCGACCACATCCTCATGGACTGGCTCGTCGCCGAGTTCAAGCGGGACCAGGGGATCGACCTCTCCAAGGACAAGATGGCCCTCCAGCGGCTCAAGGAGGCCGCCGAGAAGGCGAAGTGCGAGCTCTCCTCGGTGACGGAGACGGAGCTCAACCTTCCGTTCCTCACCGCCGACGCCAGCGGCCCGAAGCACATGCAGATCAAGCTGAACCGGGCCCGCTTCGAGCAGCTGGTCGAGCCGATCCTCAAGAAGACACTCGCGCCGTGCGAGCGCGCGCTCAAGGACGCCGGAATCCAGACGTCGGAGATCGACGAGGTCGTGCTCGTCGGCGGCTCCACGCGCATCCCCAAGATCCAGGAGATGGTGCGGTCGTTCTTCGGGAAGGAGGCCCACAAGGGGGTGAACCCGGACGAGGTCGTCGCCGTCGGCGCCGCCGTCCAGGCGGGGGTGCTCGCGGGAGACGTGAAGGACCTCCTGCTGCTCGACGTGACGCCCCTGTCGCTGGGGATCGAGACCCTCGGCGGGGTCTTCACCCGGTTGATCGTGCGCAACACCACGATTCCCACGCGCAAGAGCGAGGTCTTCTCGACCGCGGCCGACAGCCAGACGAGCGTCGAGGTGCACGTGCTCCAGGGGGAGCGTGAGATGGCGCGGGACAACAAGACGCTCGGCCGGTTCCACCTCGACGGAATCCCGCCGGCGCCGCGGGGGGTGCCGCAGATCGAGGTCGGCTTCGACATCGACGCGAACGGCATCGTCCACGTGTCGGCGAAGGACCTGGGCACCGGCAAGGAGCAGAAGATCACGATCACCGCCTCCTCGGGGCTCTCCAAGGAGGAGGTCGACGCGATGGTCAAGGCGGCCACCGCCCACGCGGAGGAGGACCGGACGCTCCGCGAGACCGTGGACGCGCGGAATCGCGCGGATCAGATGGTCTACCAGACCGAGAAGGACCTCCAGGAGAACGCCTCCAAGGTCCCCGAGACGGAGCAGGCGGCGGTCCGCGAGGCGCTCGAGGCGACGAAGAAGGCTCTCGAGGGCGGGGACGCGGCGGCGATCCGCTCGGCGTCCGAGTCGCTCGAGCGGGCGCGTCTGCGCTTCGGCGAGGCGGTCTATCGCGCGGCCAGCGGCCCGACGCCGTCCCCCTCCGGAGAGCCCGGCGGCGGAAACGGTGCTCCGAAATCGGGAGACGACGTGATCGACGCCGAGGTCGTCGACAAGAACTGACGCCCGGCTTGGCCCTCTTGATAGACTCATCCGGCTGGTCCAGGACCGGCCGGAGGTATTTCCGATGGCGCCGACCGAGTGGGATCCGCTCAAGGACCTCGTCGGGATCCAGGAGCGGATGAACAAGCTCTTCGAGAGCGCGCTCGCGCGGACCAACTTCGACGCCGAGGGGGGAATCGGCGCCTGGACCCCGGTGGCCGACGTCTACGAGCAGCCGGGGCGCGTCGTCTTCTCGCTCGAGATCCCGGGGCTCTCGCAGCAGGACATCGACGTCCGCATCGAGAACGACGAGCTGTGCGTCGAAGGGGAGCGCCGGATGGACCGAGGCGGCGCCGGGGAGCAGTTCCATCGCGTCGAGCGCTCGTACGGAAAGTTCTCGCGGCGCTTCCGGCTGCCCTCGCACGTGGACCGGGCGTCGGTGGCCGCGGCGTACCAGAACGGCGTCCTCACCGTCACGCTCGCGAAGAAGGACGACGCCGACAAGGGTCCCATCCGCGTCGCGGTGCGCTGAGCATCCGCCACGATATACTGACCGCGCGACCCGGGGGATCGATGGAAGACGAACGCGAAGAATCCCGCGGCGGCGGCTCCGAATCCCTCAAGAAATACCTCAAGGAGATCTCTCGACTCCCGAGGATCACCGCCGAGGAGGAGCGCGTCCTCGGGCGGAAGATCCAGAAGGGGGATCAGAAAGCGCTCCGCAAGCTCGTGGAGGCCAACCTGCGGTTCGTCGTCTCCTACGCGAAGCGCTACCGCGGCTGCGGCATGTCGTTCCTCGACCTCATCAACGAGGGGAACATCGGCTTGATCGAGGCGGCCAAGAGGTACGACGCCGCGAAGAACGTCAAGTTCATCACCTACGCGGTCTGGTGGGTGCGCCAGGCGATCATCCACGCCCTCTCCGACCAGAGCGGCGCCTTCCGGCTCCCCCAGAAGCAGGCGAACCTCCTCTACCGGATCGGCAAGGCCCAGTCCGTCCTGCGCAGCGAGCTGCAGCGCGCGCCGACCGCCCAGGAGGTCGCCAACAAGATCGAGGTCACGCTCGAGGAGGTGACCTCCCTCCTGCAGGTTGCCGACGACAACATCTCGCTCTCCGCGGTCATCGACGAGGAGCACGAGTTCCACCTGTCCGACAAGCTCGAGCAGGACACCATCCCCGCCGCCGACTTCGTCTTCCTCCGGCAGTCCCTCCGCCGGCACATCCGCCAGGCGCTCGGGGAGCTCGACGAGAAGGAGGAGAGGGTGCTGCGGCTCCGCTTCGGTCTCGACGGATCGGATCCGAAGACGCTCAAGGAGATCGGCGAGATGATGAGTCTCTCGCGCGAGCGGATCCGGCAGATCGAGGCGCAGGCCCTCGAGAAGCTGAACCGGTCCCAGAAATGCCAGCAGCTCCGCGGCTACCTCAACTGAGCGCATGAGCGGGACCTGCGCGGATTGCGGCGGCACGGGGTTCACGCTCCGGGTCGACGAGACCGGCGCGTCGGTCGCGTCCCGCTGCGCGTGCAGCTACAAAGACCGCGGGAGCCAGCTCGTCCGCGCGGCGCGGGTTCCGCGACGCTACGAGCATTGCCGCTTCGAGCACTTCGACCCGATCGAGCGCGGTCTCGAGCACCCTCTCGCGGTCGCCCGCGAGTGGTTCGAGCGCTGGCCGGACCGGATCGAGCACGGACTGCTGTTCTGGGGTAGCCCGGGGACCGGCAAGACCCATCTCGCCGTCGCCATCCTCCACGAGCTGGCCGAGCGCAAGGGCGCGCGCGTGCTCTTCGCCGAGCAGCGCGAGCTGCTCAAGCGGCTGCAGTCGACGTTCGACGGCGGCGGGGAGCGGAGCGAGGCGGAGGTCCTGGCGCCGGTGCTGGAGGCGGAGGTCCTCCTCCTCGACGATCTGGGGGCGGGTCGGACCTCCGCGTGGGCGCAGGACGTCATGCACGACGTTCTCTCGCACCGCTACAACCGGAAGCTCCCGACCCTGATGACGACCAACCGCGCCACGGGAGAGGACGACGGGACCTCCGGCCCGTCGGAGGTCCCGACACTGCGCGACCGTCTCGGCGATGCGCTGATGTCGCGACTGTACGAGATGTGTCTGGTGGTCCCCGTGGTCGCGGGGGACTATCGTCGGAACGTGCTCCACGCTCAGATCCGCTTCTGATCCTCGAGGACCGCCGCGCATGACGCACCCGACGTTCGCCAACCTCCTCTACGACGTCTCGGACCGGGTCGCGTGGATCACCGTCAACCGCCCGGACAAGCTCAACGCGCTGAACCGGGCGACCGTCCAGGAGATCGCGCGCGCGGCCGAGCACGCGATCGCCGATCCGGAGGTGGGGGTCCTCGTCGTGACCGGGGCGGGGGAAAAAGCGTTCGTCGCCGGAGCGGACATCGCCGAGATGGCGGCTCTCGACGCCGCGGCCGCCCACCGCTTCTCGCTCGAGCTGATGGAGAGCTTCGGCAGGCTGGAGGCGTCGCCGAAGCCGGTCATCGCGGCGGTCAACGGCTTCGCGCTCGGTGGCGGCTGTGAGCTGGCGCTGGCCTGCCACGTGCGGTACGCCGCCGACACCGCCCGCTTCGGCCAGCCCGAGGTCAACCTGGGGCTGATCCCGGGAGCGGGGGGGACGCAGCGGCTCCAGCGATCGGTCGGGCGCGGGCGCGCGCTCGACCTCATCCTCTCGGGAGACACGATCGACGCGGCCGAGGCCCACCGGATCGGTCTCGTGGAGCGCGTCGCGCCGGCGGCGGAGCTGCGCGCGCAGGTGTCGGCGCTCGCGGCCAAGCTCCTCGGGAAGAGCCCGCTCGCCCTGGCACGGGCGCTCGACGCCGTCCTGGCGGGGGGCGAGATGGCGCTCACCGAGGCGCTGAGGCTCGAAGCGTCGCTCTTCGGTCTGTGCTTCGCGACCGAGGACATGCGCGAGGGGACGCGGGCGTTCGTCGAGAAGCGGAAGCCACGGTTCCCCGGCCGGTAGGTGTCGTGAGACGCGTCCGCCTGCTGCGCATCGTCATCCCGATCCTTCTCGTCGCGTTCCTCGTCGCCATCGGCCTCGCCTTCCGGTCGCGGCCGGGGCGGGGCGTCGTCCCCGCGGACAGCTCGACGGAGCTCGGCGCGCGCGCCGAGGGGTTCAGGTTCAGCGATCTCGTCGGGGGACGCCGCAGGCTCCTCGTGCAGGCGCGCGTCGGCCGCGTCGACGATCAGGGCGCCTTCCAGATCGAGGACGTCGAGCGGGTCGAGGTGGACCGCGAGGAGCGCACCCCTCTCGTGATGACCGCCCAGCGGGGTGCCGGCGCCGGGAGCCAGGGGGAGCGGATCATGAGGCTCGAGGGGGGCGTGACCCTCCACGACGACGACACCGGTCTGTCGCTCACGATCCCGACGGTCGAGGTCGATCAGGTCGTGGGCGTCGTGCGCTCGCTCGGGACGGTACGGATCGAGAGCCCCGGCTGGAAGGGGACCGCCTCGGCGGTCATCTACAGCCTGAAGAAGGACCCCACGCAGATTCTCGGCGTCGCCCTCGAAGGCCAGGACGGGGGCCACCTCTCGGCGCACCGCGTGTGGGCGGCCTCCGGCTCGCCCACCTGGACGCTGGAGGGGGATGTCGATGCGTCCCAGTCCGGCATGGCGCTGCGGGCGCCGACCGTCGTCCTCGAGCGCGGCCCCGACGGTCGGATCGTCAGCGCGACCGCGTCCCCTTCGGTCACGGGAATCGCGTCGGCGGTCGGAGGGGGGAAAGGGGAGTTCGAGGCCCGCCTCGCGCGCGCGACCTGGGACGCGGCGGGAAAGCTCGACCATGCGATCCTGTCCGACGGTGCCCGGATCGAGCATGCCCGCGGCACCGTCGCGGCCCAGACGATCGAGGCCAGGACGTCCCAGCCCGCGGGCGGCTTCCAGCTCGAGGCCGCAGGGCACGTGGTCGCATCCGGCCCGACGAAGAAGGGCCATGGCCAGCTCATGTGCGACAAGCTCCAGGCCCGCCTCGACGGAGACGGGGAGCTTCGAGACGGTCTCGCGACGGGGAACGTGACGTTCGATGGGGAAGGGACCTCAGGGGAGGCGGACCAGGCGAGCGTGACCGGGCTGGGCCCGGACGGGACGGTGACGCTCAGGGCCTCCCCGTCGCAACGCGCGCGGCTGGCGAGCGGTCGCGCCAGGATCGCTGCGGAGACGATCGTCAGCGACGCGCGGGGCTCCGCCATGACGGCGACCGGCCGCGTCGAGTCCACGCTGCTCCCCGGTCCCGCGACGCGCGCCGGCGGGGCCCCTCCGATGTTCGCGGCGAACGAGGCCGTGCACTTCGTGTCCGCCTCGCTCGAGAGCACGAGCGCGGGGGCGCGCTTGGTGTTCCGCGGACAGGTGCGCGGCTGGCAGGGGGATCGCACGCTCGCCGCGGACGAGGTGGAGATGATCCAGGACGGCGAGATCCTCAACGCGAGCGGACGCGTCTCGACGCGCTCGCCCCGCCAGGAAGGTCGGGCCACCGGGGAGGGCGACTTCATCCAGGTCGCCGCCGATCGCCTCGCCTACAAGGGCGCCGCGCGTACCGCGGTGTACGAAGGGGGCGTGCGCACGCGTCAGGCGGAGGGCTGGCTGGAAGCGCCGCGCCTCGCCGCGACCCTCGGCGCGACCGGCCGCGGTCTCCAGGAAGTTCAGGCGACCGGCGGCGTGCGGTTCGAGTTCCGGTCCACGGGGGAGAAGGGCACGCCGACGACCGCGACCGGCGAGGGCGACCGGGCCATCTACGAGACCGACTCCCGCATCGTCCGGCTCTTCGGAGATCGCGCCCCCGCGACCGTACGCAATGCCGGGCCGGATGGAGGGACCACGGCGGGCCGGGTGTTACGCTACCACCTCGACACCGGAGCTCTCGAGGTCGAATCCGGCGAGCGCGATCGCGCGAGGATCCGCACGCCGAAGGGTTGAGGCGTGGATGGCGGATCGCAGCGCGATCAACGGAGCCCCCGCGGTCGGTCTCGTGGGCGAGGGGCTCAGCAAGGCGTATCGAGGGCGGCGCGTGGTGCAGGACGTGTCGGTCCGGATCGCGCCGGGCGAGGTCGTCGGGCTGTTGGGCCCCAACGGCGCGGGGAAGACGACCTCGTTCTATCTGATCCTCGGTCTCGTCCCCGCGGACGGCGGAAACGTGGTGCTCGACGGCCGGGACATCACCGCGTACCCGATGTACCTCCGCGCGCGCGAGGGGATCGGCTACCTTCCGCAGGAAGCCTCGGTGTTCCGCCGCCTCAGCGTGGAGCAGAACCTGTTCGCGGTCCTCGAGCTCAAGGGGCTCGGCACCGAGGCCGCACACGAGCGGGCGCACACGCTGATGGAGGAGTTCGGGCTCGCGCACGTCGCGCGCACTCCGGGATACGCCCTCTCCGGCGGCGAGCGGCGCCGCGTCGAGATCGCCCGCTCGCTCGCGCTCGAGCCGCGCTACATGCTCCTGGACGAGCCGTTCGCCGGGATCGATCCGATCGCGGTCGGTGAGCTCCAGCGGATCGTGACGGGGCTGAAGGCGCGGGGCCTCGGCGTGCTGATCACCGACCACAACGTGCGAGAGACTTTGCAGATCGTGGACCGGGCCTATATTATCAGCCAGGGCCGAATTTTCCGGCACGGAACCCCCTCGGACCTGGCGAACGACGCGGACGTGAGGCGCGTGTACCTGGGAGAGAACTTCCGGCTGAACTGACGCTCGGCCTCGGACGGGAGCGCAGCGGACCGATGGCCCTCGAACAGAAGCTCAGCGTCAGGATGAGCCAGCGGCTCATCATGACGCCGTCGCTGCAGCAGGCGATCAAGCTGCTGCAGATGTCGAAGCTGGAGCTCGTCGAAGAGATCCAGCAGGAGCTGACCGAGAACCCCGTGCTCGAAGAGGCGCTCGAGGAGGGACCGGCCCCGGAGCGCACCGAGGCGGAGACCGCCGCCCCCGAGCCGGCCGAGGCCTCGGAGGCCCGCGAGGGCGCGGACCCGGAGCCCGAGCCGGAGCCGGAGAGCCGCGACCCGTTCGAGGACATCGACTACGAGTCGTATTTCCAGGACGTGGAAGGAACGTACGTTCCCCGCACCCCGATCGAGTCCAACGAAGACCTCCCCTCCTTCGAGAACACGCTCGCGGAGAAGCAGGACCTCGCCAGCCACCTGATCTGGCAGCTCGACATGAGCGTCGCGAGCGATCGCGCCAAGGAGATCGGCCGGGCGATCATCGGGAACCTGAACGCCGACGGCTACCTCCGCGCGAGCCGCGAGGAGATCCAGGAGATGGGCGGCTACTCCGCCGAGGAGGTGCAGGCCACTCTCGAGCTGGTCCAGGAGTTCGATCCGGTGGGCGTGGCCGCGCACGACCTCATCGAATGCCTCACGATCCAGCTGCGCCACCTCGGCGAGGAGGGGAGCGCCGCCGAGACGATCGTCCGCCACCACATGGACAAGCTCCAGGCGCGGCGGTTCAAGGAGCTGGCGGAGATCCTGAGCCTCCCGATGGACGACCTGCTCGCCGAGATCGAGATCATCAAGGGGCTCGACCCGCGCCCCGGGCAGAAGTACAACGTCGAGAGCAGCCGCTACGTCGTCCCGGACGTCTACGTGGTGAAGGTGGACGACGACTACCAGATCGTCCTCAACGAGGAGGGGCTCCCGCGCCTACGGATCAGCCCGGTCTACCGCCGGATGGTCGAGCGGGGCGGCGGCGGCAACGCGCCGGCGGACGCGAAGGACTACGTCCGGAACAAGCTGCGCTCGGCCTTCCGCCTCATCAAGAGCCTCGAGGAGCGGCAGCGCACGATCTACAAGGTCGCGGCGTCGATCGTGAAGCACCAGCGGGAGTTCCTCGATTTCGGGATCGAGCGGATGCGGCCGCTGGTGCTGAAGGACGTCGCGGACGACATCGGCATGCACGAGAGCACGGTGAGCCGCGTCGTGAACAACAAGTTCATGCACACCCACCGCGGCCTGTTCGAGATGAGGTTCTTCTTCCACAGCGGGATCGCCTCCGCGCACGGGGGAGAGAACGTCTCGTCGCTCACCGTCAAGGAGCGGATCCGCAAGATCGTCGCCGCCGAGGACGCGGGACGCCCGCTCTCCGACGCGGCGATCGTGAAGGTGCTGCTCGGCGAGGGGCTGCAGATCGCGCGGCGGACCGTCGCGAAGTACCGGGAGGAGCTCAAGATCCCGTCGTCGGGAAGCCGCAAGGCGGGACTGCGCTAGGAGGAAGCGATGCAGGTCCACATCACGGGTCGCCAGGTCGAGATCACGCCCGCTCTCCGGAAGTTCGCGGAGGAGAAGCTCCGGAAGGTCGAGAAGCTTCTCGGCGGCCCCATCGAGGCGCACGTCGTCCTCGCCGTCGAGAAGCGACGGCATCTGGCCGAGATCCAGGTGAAATCCCGCACGGCGCTGCTCGCCGGAATGCGGGAGACCGAGGATCTGTACGCGTCGATCGGAGACGTCGCCGACAAGCTCGAGCGGCAGGCGCTCAAGCACAAGGAGAAGCTCGTTCACAAGAAGAAGCGCGACGGACGGAAGATCGCCGCCGCGCGGCCGGTCGCGCCGGCCGAGCCCGAGGCGGCGCCGCGGGCGAAGAGCGCCCGGAAGTCGCTCCGCAGCCCGAGGATCCTCCGCAGCGAGCGCTACCGGCTGAAGCCGCTGTCGGCCGAGGACGCCGCGATGGAGCTCGACTCGGGAGGCGGCGACCTTCTGGTCTATCGCGACGATCGCACCTACCGGGTGAACGTCGTCTATCGGCGGCGGGATGGGGACTTCGGTTTGGTGGATCCGGAGTTCTGAGCCGACCCTGGTTTCTTGACCCCTCCCGGGAAGCCTGCTAAGTTCCGACGCTGTAACACTTCGCGGGAGTCCCGATGAGCGCGAACGGGAAGCCGCCGGCGGGCCGGAAGCCGACCCGTCAGGCCTGGGAGCGGGAGACCCTCGCCGAGTCGCTTCGGAAATCCCCCGAGCGCGACGTGGCCTTCACCACGGTCTCCGATCTCCCGATCGAGCGTCTGTACACCTCCGACGACCTCGCCGGCGGATGGAGCGAGGGGGAGAAGCTGGGCTATCCGGGAGAGTTCCCGTACACGCGCGGCATCCACCCGACGATGTACCGCGGTCGCCTCTGGACGATGCGGCAATTCGCCGGGTTCGGATCCGCCGCGGACACCAACGCCCGCTTCCGCTACCTGCTCGAGCACGGGCAGACGGGGCTCTCCACGGCGTTCGACCTCCCGACGCTCATGGGACGCGACAGCGACGACGCGCTGGCGCGGGGCGAGGTCGGGAAGGAGGGAGTCGCCGTCGACACCCTCGAGGACATGGAGATCCTGTTCAGCGGGATCCCCCTCGACCGCGTGTCCACCTCGATGACGATCAACGCCCCGGCGGCCGTCGTCTTCTGCATGTACCTCGCCGTCGCCGAGCGCCAGGGCGTCCCGTTCGCCAAGCTGTCGGGGACGCTCCAGAACGACATCCTGAAGGAGTACATCGCGCAGAAGGAGTGGATCTATCCACCCCGGCCGAGCATGCGGATCATCACGGACCTGATGGCGTTCTGCGCCCGCGAGGTCCCTCTGTGGAACACGATCTCGATCTCCGGCTATCACATCCGCGAGGCCGGCTCGACGGCGGTCCAGGAGCTGGCGTTCACGCTGGCGGACGGGATCGCCTACGTCGAGGCGGGACGCGCCGCGGGGCTGGACGTGGACGCGTTCGCGCCGCGGCTGTCCTACTTCTTCAACTCCCACAACGACTTCTTCGAGGAGATCGCGAAGCTCCGCGCGGCGCGGCGCATCTGGGCCCACGTCATGCGCGACCGCTTCGGGGCGAAGAGCCCGCGCTCCTGGATGATGCGCTTCCACACGCAGACCGCCGGGTGCTCGCTCACGGCCCAGCAGCCGCTCAACAACGTCGCCCGGGTGACGATCCAGGCGCTGGCGGCGGTGCTCGGGGGCACGCAGTCGCTGCACACCGACTCGTTCGACGAGGCGCTGGCGCTGCCGACCGAGCAGGCGGTCACGGTCGCCCTGCGCACGCAGCAGGTCATCGCCGAGGAGTCCGGCGTGACGAACACGGTCGATCCGCTGGGCGGCTCGTACTTCGTCGAGGCGCTGACCGACAAGATCGAGCGGGACGCGCTCGCCTACATCGCGCGGATCGACGAGATGGGGGGGATGATCGCGGCGATCGAGCGGGGCTTCCCGCAGAAGGAGATCGCGGACGCGTCCTACCATTATCAGCGCCAGGTCGATCGGGGCGAGAAGTCGATCGTCGGCGTGAACAAGCATGCCGTGGAGAACGGGCGGCGCCTGGACATCCTGAAGATCGACGACGAAGTCGAGCGCGCGCAGCTTCTGCGTCTGGCGGCCGTGAGGACCCGGCGCGACGGCGCGAAGCTCGCGCGCGACCTCGCGCGCCTGCGCCGCGCCGCGGAGTCCGGCGAGAACCTGATCCCTCCGATGCTGGACTGCGTCCGCGACTACGGGAGCGTCCAGGAGATCAGCCAGGCGCTCGTCCCGGTGTTCGGCACCTACCGGGAGGTGTCCGTCCTGTGACGGCGGACCGCAAGCTGCGCCTCTTGGTGGGGAAGGTCGGGCTCGACGGACATGACCGGGGCGCGAAGATCATCGCGCGCGCCTTCCGCGACGCCGGGTTCGAGGTGATCTACACCGGCCTCCACCAGACCCCGGAGATGGTCGTCGCGACGGCGATCCAGGAGGACGTGGACGCGGTGTCGCTCTCGATCCTCTCCGGCGCCCACAACTACCTGTTCCCTCGCGTGATCGAGCTCCTCCGCGAGCGGGGCGCGCCGGACATCGCCGTGTTCGGAGGCGGCATCATCCCGGAGGAAGACGTTCCGGGGCTCAAGGCCGCGGGCGTTCTCGAGATCTTCACTCCGGGGACCTCCACCGAGGACGTGATCGCCTGGGTACGCGCCCACGTCGCTCCGCGCGCGCTCGGCTAGGGCGGCGTCCCGATGCCGCGCACGATCCTCCTGGCCGACGACAGCATCACGATCCGCAAGGTCGTCGAGCTCACATTCGGCGACACCGACATCCGCGTGGAGTCGGTCGGCTCCGGCCGCGAGGCGATCGAGCGCCTCCGCGACCTCAAGCCGGACCTGGTGCTGGCGGACGTCGTCATGCCCGGACCCTCGGGCTACGAGGTCTGCCGGGCGGTGAAGAAGTCGGTTCGCCCCGTTCCCGTGCTGCTCCTGGCGGGAACGTTCGAGCCGTTCGACGCCGATCAGGCTCGGGCGTGCGGAAGCGACGGCTACGTGACGAAGCCCTTCGACGCGCGGTCGCTGGTCGAGCGGGTGGAGGCGTTGCTCGCTCGTGGCAAGGCCCCCGTCGCGCCCCCGGACCCGGCCCTCGAGGCGATGATGGAGGACGTCGCCGCCCGCTCGGAGGTGCCGGTGGCGACCGCCGAGCCCAAGGCGCCCTACGTGCCCGAGGCGAAGCCTCCGGAGGCCGCGGAGCCGCCGGCCGCCGCGGAACCGCCCGCCGCCGCGGCGCCCGCTCCGGTCGCCGGACCGGCGCTCGGCCCGGCGGATATCGACGCCATCGCGCGCGCGGTGGTCGCGCGGCTGTCCGACCGCGTCCTGCGCGAGATCGCGTGGGACGTGGTCCCCGACCTCGCGGAGATCATCGTCCGCGAGCGGATCCGAGAGCTCGAGCGCGAGGACCGCGGCTCGAGCTGAACCGACCCTCTTCCACCCCCGGGGCCGACGGCCCCGACGAGGTCCGGATGTCGATCGAGAAGGAATACCGCCCCGAGGCGATCGAGAGCCATTGGGCTCGCGAATGGGTCGAGCGCGACCTCTTTCGCGCGGGGACCGACGCCTCGAAGCGCGCGTTCTGCATGGTGATTCCTCCGCCGAACGTCACCGGCCAGCTCCACATGGGGCACGTGCTCGTCTACACGCTGCACGACGTCATCGCCCGATGGAAGCGGATGCAGGGGCTGGACGTGCTCTGGCTCCCGGGGACCGACCACGCGGGGATCGCGACGCAGATGGTCGTGGAGCGGGAGCTGCTCCGGGAGAAGATCGACAGGCACGCTCTCGGGCGCGAGGCGTTCGTCCGGCGCGTGTGGGAGTGGAAGGAGCAGTACGGGGCGCGGATCATCGACCAGCTCCGCGGGCTGGGGGCCTCGTGCGACTGGTCGCGCGAGCGCTTCACGATGGACGAAGGGCTCTCGCACGCGGTCCGGCTCGTCTTCGTGCGACTCTACCGCGAGGGGCTGATCTACCGCGACCGCTACATCGTCAACTGGTGCCCGCGCTGCCGCACGGCGATCTCCGACCTGGAGACGATCCACGAGACGATGAAGGGGAAGCTCTACACGATCCGGTATCCCTTCGCCGACGGCCGGGGATCGGGGATCGAGGTCGCGACGACGCGGCCGGAGACGATGCTCGGCGACACCGGCGTCGCCGTGCACCCCGACGACGTGCGCTACGCGGAGGCGGTGGGCCGCACGCTGGCGCTCCCCCTGACGGGCCGCACGATCCCCGTCGTGGCCGACGCGTACGTCGACCCCGCGTTCGGGACGGGAGCCGTGAAGATCACGCCCGCCCACGACCCCAACGACTTCGCGGCCGGCCGTCGGCTCGGTCTCCCCGAGATCGCCGTGATCGACCCGACGGGGACGATGAGCGCCGAGGCGGGGGAGTTCGCCGGACTGGACCGCTTCCAGGCGCGAAAGCGGATCGTCCAGCGCCTGGACGAGGCAGGGCTGCTTTCGGGGGTGCGGGACCACGAGCACGCCGTGGGGCACTGCCAGCGGTGCTCCACGATCGTCGAGCCGCTGATCTCCACGCAATGGTTCGTCAAGGTCGCTCCCCTGGCCGCGCCGGCGATCGACGCGGTGGAGAGCGGCCGGACCACGTTCGTGCCGCCCTCCTGGACGAAGGTCTACTTCGAGTGGATGCGGAACATCCACGATTGGTGCATCTCGCGCCAGCTGTGGTGGGGGCACCGCATCCCCGCCTGGTACTGCGACGCCTGCGGCACGATCGAGGTCTCCGAGAAGGATCTGTCGAAGTGCCCGAAGTGCAGGAAGCCGCTCCGGCAGGACGAGGACGTCCTGGACACCTGGTTCTCCGCGGCCCTCTGGCCGTTCTCGAGCCTCGGCTGGCCCGAGCGGACGGCCGACCTGGCGCGCTACTACCCGACCACCCTCCTCATCACGGGCTTCGACATCATCTTCTTCTGGGTCGCGCGGATGATGATGTTCGGGTTGAAGTTCATGGGGGAGGTCCCCTTCGGCCAGGTCTACATCCACGGCCTCGTGCGGGACGCCGAGGGCCAGAAGATGTCGAAGTCGAAGGGGAACACGATCGATCCGGACGACGTCCAGCGGCGGTACGGCACCGACGCGGTCCGCCTGACCATGGCGATGCTCGCGGCGCCGGGGAACGACATCCCGCTCGCGCCGGAGCGCATGGAAGGCTACCGCGCGTTTGCCAACAAGCTCTGGAACGCCTGCCGCTTCGTGCTCCTCCGCCTCGGGGAACATCCGGAGCGCGCTCCGTACGACGCGCGCACGCTGACCCTGGTCGATCGCTGGATCCTCTCGCGCACGCACGCGCTGATCGGGGAGGTCGATCGCTCGCTCGAGCAGTACCGGTTCGATCGCGCGGCGGACGCTCTCTACCACTTCGTATGGCACGAGCTGTGCGACTGGTACGTCGAGATGGTCAAGCCGGACCTCGCGGCCCCCGGCGAGACGGGCGGCCCGGATCCCGCGCGCGCCGCCACCGCGCGCGCGGTGCTGCTTTCGGTCATCGACACCGTGCTCCGGCTGCTGCACCCCATCATGCCGTTCGTCACCGAGGAGCTCTGGCAGCGCTTCCCGCACGATGGCCCCTACCTGGCCACGGCGGCGTGGCCGCGCGCCGACGAGGCGCGGCGGGACGCGCGCGCGGAGCG
>Ga0075428_100000892_pt1 | contig 31443 bp, 29 predicted proteins | sample RhiMetdeltSRZDD2_FD_75291 | JGI IMG/M metagenome (GOLD analysis project Ga0075428, IMG submission 75291) | Populus rhizosphere microbial communities from Tennessee, USA - Rhizosphere MetaG P. deltoides SRZDD2 | ecosystem: Host-associated > Plants > Roots > Rhizosphere > Soil | place: USA... | reverse complement strand
GATCGCGCCGGCCGGAACGTGAACGTGGAGATCGTGCTTCGCCAGGAAATCGCCCGAGATGCCGAGCTCCTCGGCACGCGACCGGATGTGGCTCAGGGCCGCGCGGGCCGACTCCTGCATTACATTGCCGAGCTGGCCCGTCAGAATAATGTTCTGGTTTCCGCCTGGAAGCAAGGTGGCTTCGACAAACAGCACGTCTCCGCCGGTTTCCGTCCACGCCACGCCCGTTGCGACCCCGGCCCGGGAGGTCCGGAACGCCACTTCTTTCTTGAAACGCGGTGGCCCCAGATAGTCGTCGACTTGGTCGCGGTCAATTACCGTCTTGTCCGGCGGTCCGGCGTCGGCCGGACGCGTGGCAATCCGCGCCGCGACCTTGCGGGCAAGCGCGCCCAGGGATCGCTCGAGACTGCGTACTCCCGCTTCGCGCGTGTACTCCGAGATCACCATCCGCAGCGCCGCGTCCGTAATCTCCAGCGAGCCGGGCGGAAGACCGTTTTCCTGTTCCTGCCGGGGAAGGAGATATTTCCGTGCAATGTGCACCTTCTCTTCCTCCGTGTAACCCGACAGCGAAATGATCTCCATCCGATCGAGCAGGGCGGGATGAATCGTCCCGAGCTGGTTCGACGTCGCGATGAAGAGGACCTTCGACAAATCGACAGGGATTTCCAGATAGTGATCGCGGAACGAATGGTTCTGCGCCGGGTCGAGCACTTCGAGCAGCGCGGCGGCGGGATCACCCTGGAACCCGCCAGCCGACACCTTGTCGATCTCGTCGAGCATGAAAACTGGATTCATCGATCCCGCCTGCTTCAGAGCCTGGACGATTCGGCCCGGGATCGAGCCGATATACGTGCGGCGATGGCCGCGAATCTCGGCTTCGTCGCGGATGCCGCCAAGCGAGATGCGAACGAACTTCCGCTCCATGGCGCGAGCGATCGACTGGCCCAGCGACGTTTTGCCCACTCCGGGCGGTCCCACGAAGCAGAGGATGGGCCCTTTCATATCCCCCTTCAGCTTGCGGACCGCCAGGTACTCGACGATGCGGTCCTTCACTTTGTCGAGGTCGTAATGATCCTCGTCCAGCACGCGGCGCGCTTCGACTGGATCGAGTCGATCGGGCGTGGTGACAGACCACGGCACGTCGAGCAGCCAGTCGACATACGTGCGCAGCATCTGATATTCCGGTGATGCCGCTGTCATCCTGGCCAGGCGATCCACCTCGCGCATCGCGACTTCATGAACCGGCTCGGGCAGCTTCGCGTCTTCGATGCGCTTGCGCAGATCGACCAGCTCGTTGCCTTCACCCTCGCCCAGCTCCTGCTGGATCGCCTTCATCTGCTGGCGCAGGTAGTACTGTCGCTGCGCGTCGGTCATCTCCTGCTGCGCCTGCGATTCGATCTTGCTCTTCATCTCGAGGAGCGAAATTTCGCGCGAGAGCGCGGCCTCGACCGCCTCGAGCTTCTTCAGCAGATCGTTCTCTTCGAGCAGCGACTGCTTCTCCTCCGGCTTGATATCGATGAGCGTGGCGAGGACGTAGACGAGCCGGAGTGGATCGTCGATGTTCATCACCAGGCCGCGCAGCTCTTCGGAGAGTCCGGTGGCAAGCGAGAGCGCCTTCTCGATCAGGTCCTGCACGCGGCGCATATGCGCATCCACCTCGATGGTCCGCTCCACGTGCTCGGGCATCGGGGTGATCCGCGCGCGCATCGAGGTGCCCGTACGAGTCACTACGTCGGCGCGGACGCGCGCGATCCCTTCGACGATGATGTTGATCCCGCCGCTCGCCTTCGCCATCTGCCGGACGATGCCGACCGTGCCGACGCGGTGCAGATCGTCGGGCGCCGGGTCGTCGGCATCCGAGTGCTGCAGGATGAGCAGGACGAGACGGTCGGTGCCGAGCGCCCGGTTGACCGTCTCGATCGACACCGGACGATTGACAGCGAGCGGCTGCAACGTCAGCGGGAAAGCGACAGTGCGTCGAAGCGGAAGGACGGGAAGCTCGGAGGGAAGCGTCGGCGACGTCGATTCGGCCATTTCGGCGATTGCGGCCGAGTCGGAGCTCGACGCGCGGGACGAAAGTTCCCTCAGTCTAAACCATCTGCCGGGATCAGTTTTCGGTTCGGGCATCGATTTGTTCATCTGACCACACCCGATCTTTCAAATTGCAGTCTGAAGATGGAAAATCGGCGAATGGACGAGCGTCTCTTCTTTACAGAGAAGCCTGAGCAGCGGCCGGCGCGGCTGCAGTGCCCACGATGCCGCCGCACGAACGATTACAGCATTCGCTGGATGCGGCGGACCAGGAAGTCGCACGTGCCGAGCGGCGCCGACGCCCGCGATCGCGCGATGTTCGAGAAGGTGAAGGACCATCTCGTCCGAGTCGACGATGACGTAACGTGTAAGACGTGCGGGAAGCGGTTCGAGATCCCGTCACACCGCGGGCTGATATTTCTCGAAGAACTCGAAGGGCTTCCGCAGGAGGACTACGACGAATAACCACGAAGGCCTGTTCGGCAGCCACGAAGCACACAAAGCCCAAATTTCGTTTTCGTGTCCTTCGTGTCTGTCGCGAAGCGACCTTCGTGGTCAGAAAGGTGCCTTCACACGCTCACAATTCAACGGGCTCGCATCGAGTTCTGTTAGATAGGCAATCGTGCCGCGGTCTTTTCGCGCCTGGGCGATGCAGCGTAGCGTCCTCAGTTCGTCTGCATCGAGCCGCGCGCCGCGGTCGCGCACCAGCCGGATCATATAGGCACGCTCGCTGATGACCGCCGCCTGCAGCGGCGTCAGGGTTGCCGGTTCGCGTAGGCGCAACGGAATGCGCGCCAGCTCGGGCTCGTTCGAATCAGCTGATTCCGACATCACCACAACGTCGGCCACGTCGCGATTTCCGGCGGCTTCAGAAAGGTTGCGGGGCACCGGCGCGAGCACGAGCGGCCGGTCGAATATCCACGCGGACAAACCGGAAGCGCCTGTGATCAACGCCACCGCTACGCCCGGCACGGCGAGTGCGGCGGTCAGAAGGATTCGGAATCGCCGCGCGTCCAGCCGCATCAGTTCTCGCCCCAGAGCCGCGCGTACGGCGGCCAGAGGAGGTACGGATTGGTTCGCCCGCGATGCAGCGCTTCATCGCGGAGCCGCGGCGTGATCCGTGCTTCCGCCGCCGCGACCGGCGGCGGGTTGAACGGCGGCATCCGCAGCACCCATTCGCTGCGTGCCTCGAACGCGCCGCGCTGCAGCCGGTACTGCAGGCCCATCGCACGCCACGCCCATGCTGTGCTGACGAAGAGGACGAGGACGAGCACGATGGTCCGCCTGAAGGCGGACCCCACCGGATGCCTGAAGGCGGACCCCACCGGATTTGTGGGGTCCGGCTTTAGCCGGACCAACACTTCAACGAGTTCGCGGACGGCAAGGTACACCACGAGCGCATAGAACACGCCGGCGGCGCTCATGATTTCGCTCTTCGCGTAGGCGTACGACAGGATCGCGCTTCCGACGAGCACGGCGCCCATCGCCATCGGTGCCGCATCACGCCAGCGGCGCCGCCCATCCGGAGGACGACGTCGCCAGAGATACCAGACGACGACAGCTGTTGCCACAGCCGAGGTGCCGATGTCGTTCAGGAAGAACAGCGGAGGCGCCTGTGGATCCCATGGCGCGAACGCGGTCCATTGGCCCGCCACCGGTTGTGACAAGGGCACCGTCAGGAGGGAACAGAGAATTGTGTAGCCGTACAACAGCCACGGCACGTTGCCGAACCTCGCGCGGAGCTCGCTCGTCGTGAGCATCTCCGTCCCATAACCTGTCTGCCGCTCGCCGACGACATTGGCAGTCATGTGCAACAGCGGCACGCGCAAGACGAGGTATCCACCTGCGAGGATTGCCATCGCGACGAGGGCGCGGCGCGAGATCCCGCGAAGCCCTGCCACGTACGCCGCTACCGCAACACCGAACACGACAAGCCCTGATTCAAGCGTCAGCGACGCAATCACGAACAACGTGCATGCGACGATGTCGGCGACGACACCGCCTCGAGATTCGGCAATCGCGAATGCCGCCAGGCAATAGATGGCGACCAAGAGAAAGTGATTGATTGGGTAGGCCTCGCGCATCATCCCGCCGAAGGTGTGGAGGCCTGTGAGCACCAGGAGCGCGAAGCACAGTGCGGCTGCACCGCTCCAGTCGCGCGGCCGTGCAACGTATGTGAACAGCGCAATCAATAGCGCTGCTGCGGCGGCGTGAAAGCCGCGGAACACGGCGTTGTAGCGATCACCCGTCGCGTGGGCGACGTCCAGCAGCAGCCTGGTGCCGACCTGCCGCATCGGCCGGAGCATCGTCTTCGACGCATGCAACCCCTGCGCAAATGCCGCGGCGACCGACGGTTCGCGATCCACGACCTCCAGGATCTCGACGCTGTCAGAGACCTGGATCGGAATGCGAAAGACACTCGCGGATACGGCGATTGCGAACAATGCGGTGACGATCCACGCAAGAACGCCGGGCTTCATCGCACTAGTACACGCGCGGGACCAGCTTCCACCTGACCTGTTGCATGTACTGGTCGTATGCTCCCGCGGATGAGCGCCTCAACGAGCGTTCTTCGAGAGGGATGGCCATGAGCAGGTAGGCGCTGCTAGTGACCGCGAACACGAACTGCGTCATCGTCATGGTTGGCAATGCGAACACGAGCAGGAACCATCCCGCATAGATCGGATGGCGCACCCAGCCATAGGGGCCGGAGGTTTTGAAGACTGGCTGATCTGCGGGGTCCGAATGGACCCTGCCTCCATCGGCGACTTGTCTGAGACCAGCGAGCTCGAAGAAATCGATGATCCACGCACTCCGCAGCGTCAGCCACACGCCCAGCCACTGCGCCGCACGCACCAGCCACACGACAGCCGGCTCATCGATGCGCCATGCCGCGTCAGCGATGGGCTGCCACCATGCACAGACGGCGATGAACAGGCCGCTCGCGAACCAGACATAAGTGGATCGTTCGAGTGCACCGACGGTTCGCGTAATCCGTTTACGGATCGTGTCGCGGGCGAACAGGCTGTGGTGGAACGCGAATACTGTGAAAAGCATCACGTTGGCGCCGACGGCCCGCGTGTTGAGTGTTCCCGTCACCTCGCGCCCGAATACGACCATGTAGCGATACGCGAAGTAGAGCAGGGCGTCGATAAAGAAGAGGAGGCCGCCGAGCGCGATCGGTCGAGCAAGCCGCTGTGGCACGGCGCCGGTCGATTGCACGACCGGTATTATAGTGAGCGCAAATGCAGTCGAACGGACTGCCGCGTGTCGTCATCAGCGGAATCGGCGTGGTGTCGCCATTCGGCGCCGGACGCGATTGCTTCTGGCGCAACGTCAGTTGCGGCGTCAGCGGCACGCGCGCCATCACCCAGTTCGACGCGTCAAGCTTCCCGTGCCGCGTCGCGGCATCGGTTCCTCCGGTGTCGATCGAATCCGCAGCGCCGATTGACGGAGACAGTGAGTCGGATGGCCGTGCGGATCCGAAGCGCTACTCCCGTGCAGCGCTGTTTGGCGTGATTGCGGCGCGCGAGGCGTGGAACGATGCGGGCCTCTCGTACGGAGAGATGAGTGCCGGCGTGCTGATTGGCACCGGTGGCGGCGGGATCGATGTCGGCGAGAAGCAGTACGAGGATTTCTTTACTTCCGGTGGGCGACACGTGACGCCCTACGCGATCGCGGTCGGCATTTGTGGAATGGTCTCGAGCGAGATCTCGATCGCGCTCGGCCTGCACGGCATCAGCCACGTGCTCTCATGCGGCTGCACCAGCTCCACCGATGCCATTGGCTACGCGGCTTCGCTGGTACGCGCCGGCGAGTACGACATGCTGCTCACCGGCGGCACGGATGGCTGCGTGCTGCCGGGCATGATTTTCGGATTCTCGCGCATGCGCGCGGTGTCAACTCACTACAACGACAGTCCCGAAGCGGCGTCGCGCCCGTTCGATCGCGGCCGCGACGGATTCGTTCTCGGTGAAGGCGCGTGGATGTTCGCCATCGAACGTGAGGATCGCGCGCTGGCGCGCGGCGTTCGTCCATACGCACGCATCGAAGGATATGGATCCACGTGCGATGCCTATCACCGCGTGCAGATGGCCCCCGACGGCACTGAAATCATCCGCTGCATCGAGATGGCGCTTGCGCGCGCGCATCGGCGGCCGCAGGACATCGGCTATGTCAACTATCACGGCACCTCTACGCAGTTGAACGACGCGATCGAGTCGAAATGCGTGCGGCGGGTGTTCGGAGAATACGCCGATCGCGTGCCCGGATCGTCAACCAAGTCGATGATCGGCCATCCGCAGGGAGCTAGTGGCGCCGCCGGTGTGGCGGCGACAGCGCTCGCCATTCGACACGGGTTGCTCCCGCCGACGATCAATCTCCAGGAGCAGGATCCGAACTGCGACCTGGATTTCATCCCCAACGTGCCTCGAAGCGAAGAGGTCGATGCGGCGCTTTGCAACTGCCTTGGCTTTGGATCGAAGAACAGCGCGTTGGTGCTCGGTCGGGCCGGCTGACGGGCCGGCTAAAGCCGGCCCCCACGTACGGTACGTAGAGGCCGGCTTTAGCCGGCCTATCAGGTCATAGACGAATGACGACCGACGTTCTCGTCGTCGGGGCCGGACCTGCCGGAAGCGTTGCGGCTCTCGTGCTTGCGCGAGCCGGCGTCCGCGTCCGTCTGGTTGATCGCGCGCGGTTCCCGCGCGACAAACTGTGCGGCGACACCGTCAATCCGGGATCGCTTGCCATACTCGATCGGCTTGGGGTCTCGGGACCGGTACGGCGACGCGCCATGGCGATCACCGGTATGGACATCACAGGTCCTGCGGGCGCCAACGTCTCCGCGCGATATCCCGCCGGCATTCGCGGCGCGTCGCTGACGCGCCGCGATCTCGACATGCTCCTGCTCGAATCGGCGATTACGGCAGGCGTACTGTTCGACAGCGGCATCATCGTTCGAGCGCCGCTCATTACCACCGATACGTCACGGATCGTCGGCGTGCGTGTCGCCGCGAGCGGCGAGGACCACGATTTTCATGCACGCGTCGTCATCGCCGCCGACGGTCGTCACTCGAAACTCGCGTTCGGCATGGGGCTGGCCGAATACGCACTCCGTCCGAAGCGGTGGGCCTTCGGGGCGTACTTCGCGGGCGTGCAAGGGTTGACGACGCACGGAGAGATGCACGTCAGGTCGGATGGCTACATCGGCGTGGCGCCTCTGCCCGGTGACATTGCGAACGTCTGCGTGGTGCGCGAATTGAAAAACATCTTTCGCGCCCAACGCGTGAACGCTGAAGGCGTAATCGATCTCGCCGTCCGCCAGGATCCGGTCCTGCGCGAGCGCTTTGCGACTGCGCGGCAGATCTCCGAGGTGACCTCTCTCGGTCCGCTCGCCGTCGAGTGCAGAGCGGCCGGTTATCCCGGTCTTCTTCTTGCGGGGGATGCTGCCGGATTCGTCGATCCGATGACGGGAGATGGGCTTCGATTCGCGCTGCGCGGCGGAGAGCTGGCGGCGGAGGCCGCGTTGCGAGAGCTGGCAACCGGCGCGGCCGCCTGCATCAGCCTTCAGGCCGCGCGGGCGAAGGAGTTCGGCTCGAAGTGGCGTCTCAATCGCGGCCTACGGGCACTCGCCGGTTCGCCGCGATCTGTCGCGATTGCGGCGAACCTTTCAAAACGATGGCAGGCGCCGGTGCGAGCGCTCGTGCGCCTCGCGGGCGATGTATCGCTCGTTCAGCATGCCGCCTCCTGACCTGACGACAGCGGCAACGGCACTGTCTGCGGTGCTCGTCATGATGCTCGCAGAGCTGATGCGCTCGCGGCGCAATGATCGCGAGCTCCGACGGCGCGGCGCAGTCGAACCCCAGGGCGATGTGTATCGGGCGCTGGCCTTCGCCTACCCGCTGATGTTTGTGGCGATGGCAGTCGAAGGCGCGCTTTTCGGGTTGGCCGGGGAATGGCTGCTCGTAGCCGGCGTCACGATGTTCTTGGCCGCGAAGCTCCTGAAGCTTTGGGCGATTGCCACGCTCGGCCTACGGTGGAGCTACCGTGTGCTTGTGCTGCCCGCAGCACCGCTGATTGCCACGGGTCCCTATGCGCACCTGCGGCATCCGAATTACCTCGCCGTCTTCGGTGAGATCACTGGATTTGCGATGATGATGGGTGCACTCTGGACAGGGATTGGCTCGATGCTGCTGTTCGGTGTGCTCGTGCGCCGGCGCATCGCCATTGAAGAGAATGCCCTCGAGATGGCTCAGAGCTCCCGGCTTCAGGCTCCGGAAGCCCGAAGCCGGGAGCCTGGAGCCTGAAATATACTTACCGCAGCGCATGAAGAAACTGCTCATCGCCTGCGGCTTGCTTCTCGTCATCGCGGTGCTGCTCGGTGCGCAGGCCCGGCCACCGGCGACCGATCCTTTCGCCGCGGCCCGCAAAGCGCTCAATCTTGGTCAGTACGAACAGGTGGCGAGCCTGCTCGCCAACTCGAACGACCCTCGAGCGATCGCCTTGCGCGCCCGGATCGATATCGACCACGGCCGCTATGCCGAGGCGGAAAAGCTGCTCACCCCTGTCGCGGCATCCGCTCCGGGAAGCGACGCTGCCCTGGAGCTTGGCCGGCTTCAGCTATATCTCGGCAAGCGGACGGAAGGGACGCGCACGCTCGAGCGAGTGATTTCGGCGAGCCCACAGAATACCGCCGCCGATCTTGTCCGTCTCGGCGAGGCCGAACGCGCCCTGGGTCAGTTTCAACAGGCCAATGCCGATTTTCGGCAGGCCAGTTCGCTCGCGCCCGATGACGTGGGAGCCAACCTCGGTTGGGGCGAGCTGTTCGCAGAGAAATACAACCGATCGGATGCAGCCAAGTCGTTCCAGGCGGCGCTGAAGATCGATCCCGACAACGTGCAGGCGAAAGTCGCGATGGCCACGCTGATGGTGGATACCAATCCGCCTGCAGCGCGCGAATTGATCGGCGAGGCGCTGAAGCTGAATGCCAGCTACGTCCCCGCGCACGTGCTCATCGCGCAGGTGGCACTCGACGACGGCAAGCGTGACGAGGCGAAGGAATCGTTGCAGAAGGCGCTGAGCGTCAATCCCAACAGCCTTGAAGCGCGTTCGATCGACGCCGCGATCGCGTTCCTGGAGGATCGCACCAACGATTTCAACACCAAAGTCGCCGCCATTCTGAAGATCAATCCGCGGTACGCGGAGGTCTATCGGCTGGCCGCCGAGGTGTCGTCGCACAACTATCACTACATCGAGGCGGCCGATTTTGCGCGGCGCGCCGTCATGACAGACCCGGAAGACGCCAGCGCGTCAGCGGCACTTGGCCTGCAGCTGCTCCGGACCGGCGACGAGCCTGGCGCCCGTGTTGCGCTCGAGCGCGCGTTCAAGGGCGACCCGTACGATGTCGTCACCTACAACCTGTTGTCGATGATGGACTCGCTCGACAAGTTCGTGACGGTCCGCGACACAGACGTCGTTGTGCGCTTGAGCGCAGAAGAAGCGCCGGTGATGCGCGACTACGTCATGTCGTTTGCCAAGTCCTCGCTCGAGAAACTGTCGCAGCAGTGGGATTTCAAGCCGAAGGGACCGATCCTCGTCGAGATGTTCCCGAAGCACGACGACTTCGCCGTGCGCACGATGGGGCTGCCCGGCATGATCGGCGCACTTGGCGTCTGCTTCGGACAGGTCGTCGCGTTCGATTCACCCAAAGCACGGCCGCCTGGCGAATTCAGCTGGCAGGAAACGCTGTGGCACGAGTTGACCCACGTCATCACGCTGCAGATGTCGAACAACCGCATTCCACGGTGGCTGACGGAAGGCATCTCGGTCTGGCAGGAGGCGCAGGCAAGGCCCGACTGGGGCCGTGAAACCGCCGTGCCGTTTGCCCAGGCGCTCGAGCAGGGCAAGCCGCTCAAGCTGAAAAACCTGAACGAAGGCTTCCAGGATCCCGAATTAATCGTGTTGTCGTACTACCAGGCGTCTCAGGTAGTCGACTACCTGGTAAAGACATACGGTGAAGCGAAGCTGCACGCGTTCGTCAAGTCCTTCGCCCGCGGAGTCGACACCGAGGCGGCGCTCAAGGAAACCTACGGCGTGGGCATCGACCAGGTCCAGACCGGGCTTGATGCCGCCTTCGACCGCGATTTTGGCCCGATGCGGCGGGCGTTGAAGCGGATGGAGATTCCGCGCGACGCAACGGTCGATCAGCTTGCGGCGCTCGCACAGTCGAACCCGGAGAGCTTTGGCGTGCACATGCGAATTGCCGACGCGCGGCAGAAGGCAGGCGACACAGCAGGCGCGATTCGCGCACTCGAGGAGGCCGCGAAGCTCCTTCCGGCCATCCAGGGCAAGCAGAATCCGAATCTCCTGATCGCGCAGGTCGCACTCGAGAACAAGGATACGAAGCGTGCCATCGAGGCGCTCGACGCGTTCCTCAAGGTGGATGGCAACGACGTCGACGCCGCGCGGCAACGTGCGCAGCTGCTCGAGCCGCTTGGCGACGCCGCGCGAACGGCCGCGGCATACGCACGCGTCATCGACACCGATCCGTTCGATTCCCACGCGCAGACAATGGTCGGTCGTGCCGCGCTGCAGCGAAAAGAGGCGCAGGCGGCGATACGGGCGTTTCGCGCGGCGCTCGCCGCCAAGCCGCCGGACGCGGCGGTCGCGCACTACGACCTCGCGCAGGCGTATCTCGCGGCCGGACAGAATGCCGAGGCGAAGACCGAAACGCTCGCGGCGCTCGAGATTGCGCCGTCGTTCGAGCCCGCGCAGACGCTGCTGTTAAAGATCGTTAGTGGTGGCTAGTTTGCCGGGTCCGAAAGGACCCGGCCTCCACTTCACCCTTCAACCTTCAACCTTCGAACTTACACGTCGTGCCACCACTCGACGCGCTGGCGCTCCGCCCGTCGAAACAGCCCCACTCCGGTGATCCCTGCGACAAACCCCGCCACATGCGCCCAGAATGCAACCCCGCCCGTGTTGCGTCCGATCGCGGTGCCGATTGATCCGACACCGCTGATGAACTGCATCAGGAACCAGATGCCGAGGAAGAAGATCGCAGGCACCTCGACCACCTGAAAGAAGAAGAACAGTGGGATGAGCGTGACGATCCTCGACCGCGGATAGAGCACGAAATACGCGCCCATCACGCCCGCGATGGCACCGCTCGCGCCGACCATCGGTACGACGGAATCGGGCGAGGTGATCGTCTGCGCAAGCGCCGCGGCCACGCCGCACAACAGGTAGAAGACGAGAAAGCGGCCGTGACCCATCCGGTCCTCGACGTTGTCGCCGAATATCCAGAGGTACAGCATGTTGCCGGCGACGTGCAGGAAGCCGCCGTGCAGGAACATCGACGTGAACACGTTCATCCACGAGAATGCGGCCGGAACGAGGCCGTAGTACAGCATGAACGCATCGACGCCGCGACCGAGCGAGAGCTCGTACAGAAACACGATGATGTTCAGTACGATCAGGCCGATCGTGACGACCGGCGTCGTCCGCGAAGGAATGATGTCTCGAAGAGGAATCACAAGCGCCCCGTGGAGTACATTACACCGCGGGAATGATCTGCAAATACTGTGGGACTGAAATTGCGGACAAGGCGCTGATTTGTTATCGCTGCGGCCACGCGACGACCGAGCCGCGCATCAAGCCGCCGACGGAAGGACCGCTCTTCGAGCGGCCCCGTCGCCGGTCACCCGTTCCGATTCTGATCCTTGTCCTGATTGTGCTCGCGCTGCTGATTGCCTGGTGGTTCGGCTTTGTCGGTTCGCCAGTCTAGCCGCGTTCCTTCACGCCTTCCGAAATGTGTTCGAGCGTGTCGCCGATGCGTTTGTCCTTCGCTTCTTTCACCGCGAGGTCGCCAAGGGACACGATGCCGACAAGCCGATTGTTCTCCACAACGGGTAAACGACGGATCTGGTGTTCGCTCATCAGATCGGCCGCCTCATGCGTCGACATGTCGGGCGTGGCACAAACAACGTTGCCGCTGACGATCTCACGTACGGGCCGGTTGAGGTGCGTATCTTCGGCGACCGCACGAACCACGATGTCACGATCCGTGACGATGCCCACCGGTCGACCGTTGTCCACCACAGGCACCGCTCCCGTATCGCAGTCGCGCATGATGCGCGCCGCATTCTGAATGCTGTCGGCCGGCGATACGTACTTTGGATTCGGTGTCATCACTTCGCGAATATTCATGAGTTGCTCCTTTGTGGTCCGGTCACATCGTGTCAGTGGGTCCCAGCGCACAACGGCGCGTCCACTTCCGCACGGCCGTTTCGCTTACTGGACCTGCCCCATGCGGATCCCGCTGACCAATGTCATCGCGCGACCCGCCACCCTCCAGGAGCCCCAAGCAAACCGTCCGCCGACTTGTCCAGGCCCAACCGTATAATCGAGTTGATGGCGGTACGCCCGCGCGGAATCCTGGTCGCGACAGCGCTCGCCGCGCTTGTCGTTTTCGCGGTCGTCCAGGATCGCGTGACGGCTGCCGGCGCGCGCCAGTACGTGGCACTCCAGCGGGCCGCGCTGGCCGGACGCGGCCCCGCCGTGACCGTGGACGCGATCATGCGGCCGGCAATCGCGCACTCGGTGCGCGAGGGACTGTTGTGGGGGGGTGTCGTGCTGCTCAGCGGAGCGGGGATCGCGGCCGCGGTGGCGAGACGTACCGTCGGGCAGCAATGAACAAAGCGCTCATCTACGACTGGAACCGTAATACGCCGCCGCAGCAGCCGTCTGTCGTGATGCTGGATGACGAGACGCTGCGGGACGGATTGCAGTCGCCGTCGGTCCGCGCGCCGTCCATCGACCAGAAGCTGCGCATCCTTCGACTCCTCGACGAGATCGGCGTCGACACCGCCGACATCGGTCTGCCGGGTGCCGGCCCGCACGTCGTCCGCGATGTGGAGCGTCTCGCGCGCGAGATTGTCGACAGCAAGCTGAAGATTCGGGCGAACTGCGCCGCGCGCACCGTCGTCAGCGATGTGCAGCCGATTGTCGACGTCTCTCAGCGCGTCGGGCTGCGCATTGAGTGCTGCTGCTTCATCGGATCGAGTCCAATCCGGCGATACGCGGAGGACTGGACGGTTGATTACCTCCAGCGATGCACCGAAGAGGCCGTTACCTTCGGTGTCAATCACGGTCTCGACGTGATGTACGTGACCGAAGACACGACCCGCTCGGATCCCGATACGCTCCGGCGCCTGTTCACGACCGCCATTCGCGCAGGCGCGTCACGCATCTGCATCGCTGACACGGTTGGTCATGCCACGCCGGCGGGCGCACGTGCTGTCGTGACATTCACCAAGCAGCTCATTGACGAGCTCGGCGGAGCCGTTGGTATCGACTGGCACGGGCACCGCGATCGCGACATGGGGACGATCAACAGCCTCGCCGCGCTCGAGGCGGGGGCAACGCGCGTCCATGGAACCATCCTGGGGATTGGCGAGCGGGTGGGGAACACGCCGATGGACATGCTCCTCGTCAACCTCGTGCTCATGGGGTGGATCAATCGCGACCTGACCAAACTCGACGAGCTCGTACGCGCCGTCTCCGAAGCCACCGGTGAACCGATTCCCGACAATTACCCGGTGTTCGGACGCGACGCATTCCGCACGGCGACCGGCGTCCATGCCGCGGCGGTCGTGAAGGCGTTCCGCAAGAACGATCCCGAATTGATGGACGCGGTGTACTCGGGCGTCCCCGCGCAGATGGTCGGCCGCAGCCAGCAAATCGAAATCGGGCCGCTTTCCGGCAAGTCGAACGTCGTCTTCTGGCTCGAGCAACACGGCTTCCCGACCGAGGAAGAAATCGTCGACCGCGTGTTCCGGCGCGCCAAATCCTCACAACGCGTGCTCACCGAGCAGGAAATCCTCGACGAAATCCACGTGGCACAGACCTACGCGTCGACACGGCTGGACGCGTAAACAGGTATCAGGTTTCAGGTTTCAGGGGTGGTCCAGCCTTGAGGCTCTAAGGTGTCAGCCTGATACCTAGACCACCCCTGAAAGCTGATACCTGAAACCTGTTTGGATCTAGAATCCCGCCGGTCCAGGAGGACTGCCATGCGGCTATTCCGGCATACGGTTGTTCTGATCTTTGCGGGCGCGGTCGTCCTTTCCGCGCAGACCTCTCCGCTGACGGCCGAGCAGCGCGCGCAGTTCCACGGTCCGTACAGCCAGCCGGAGGAGCCATTCCGGTTGATCGGAAACATCTACTACGTGGGCGCGAAGAATATCGCGTCGTATCTGGTGGTCACGCCGCAGGGCAGCATCCTGATCGACACCGGGACGACCGAGATGACGCCGGTGATTACGGCGAACGTCGAGACGCTCGGGTTCAAGGTGCGCGACATCAAGATCATGCTCTCGAGCCATGCGCACTTCGATCACATCGGCGGCCACGCCGCGATGAAGAAGCTGACCGGCGCGCGCGTGATGGCAATCAAGCAGGACGCCGACGCGCTCGAGGCGGGCAAGGATCTTTCGCCGCTCGGCGATGAAGGATGGACGGCCGTCAAAGTGGATCGCGTTCTCAAAGATGGCGACACCGTGGCGCTGGGTGGAACGACGCTGCGCGCCGTGTGGGCACCCGGGCACACGCCCGGTTGCACCGTCTGGACGACCAGCGTACCGGACGCAGGAAAGACCTACTCGGTTGCGATCTTCGGATGCGGCGGACCGAACGGCGGCGTGAAGCTCGTGGGCAACCAGCGCTTCCCGACGCTCGTGGACGATACGCTCGCGACCTTCCGCAAGCTGAAGATGCTCAAACCGGACATCTACGTGTCCGGACATCCCCAGATGCTCTTCGCGGGAAAGATCGAACGGATGAAGGCGAACGAGCGCCCCCATCCGCTGCTCGATTCCGGATCGGTCGCGTGGGCGAAGATGCTCGACGATGCGCAGGCGGCGTTTGAGAAGCGTGTGGCCGCCGAGCGCGCGCAGTCCTCCAGTCGTTAACACAAAAGGAGCTTGTAATGGCGTCAATCAACCTCGGCAGAGTCGTCGCAGGCGGACTTGTAGCGGGAGTGGTCGCCAATGCAATTGACTTCGTGACAAATACCTACGTTTTGGCGGCGGACATCGCGGCGTGGGCGCCGACTCGCAACCTCGATCCAGCGGCAATGAACAGCGGTCCTGTCGCCGCAACATGGATCGTCATCGACTTCCTCTTTGGGCTGCTACTGGTCTCGACCTACGCCGCAATGCGGCCGCGGCTCGGTGCGGGCCCGAAGACGGCCGTTCTCGCAGGTCTGGCGTTGTGGGTCGCGGTGACGATTGTGCTGTTCGGCTTCACGCAGATGGGGGTGTTCTCGATGGCGCTGTTCGTAAAGGGCTCAATCGCCGCGCTCATCAACACGCTCGTCGCCAGCGTCGTGGGTGCCGCCGTCTACAAGGAAGAAGGCACGGCGACTCGCGCTTCGTACGCGAGAGCCTAGCGAGACAGCTGTCCTTCGATTTGCGGCCACGCGTCGAGGACGACGTCGCCGACGATCTGCAGGCTGCGCGCGCTGACGTGAGCGAGATCGTCCTGCGCCGTGTGCCACTGCGGATAATCGAGATCGATGATATCGATCGAGGCAACGCCTGCCTCGACGAAGGGCAGGTGATCGTCTTCGACGGTAAAACCGTCCGGAACGAACGTCGAGCTGTAACCGAGGCGCGCGGCTGAACTCCAGACAATGGCATTCAGCCAGCGCGCGGAGTTCGAGTCGGGCCGGATGTCGAGGTCTCGATCGCCGACCATGTCGAGCAGCACGAGCGCCTTGAGACCGGCGAGCGTTCGAGCCTGCTTGGCAGCCTGCACGTAGTACTTGCTGCCGTATGTGTTGTCAGGATCGCGCCACTCGAGGTTGACGGCTTCTTCGCCGTCGAGGAACAGCAGTTCGATGGTGAATTCGTTCTGACGGTTCTTGAGCACCCGCGCGAGCTCGAGGACCGCGGCCGTCGACGACGCGCCATCGCTTGCCCCGAGGAACTTGAACTGCTGAAACCGTTTCGTGTCGTAGTGCGTGGCGAGCGCAATCCGCTCCGGTCTCCGACCCGGGATCGTGCCGATCACATTCACCATCTTGATGACGCCGGCCGGCGTCATGGCGTCAAATGGCTGTTCACGGTAGCTAATACCGGCTGCCTTGAGCTGCGCTTCGATGTACTGACGGCACTGGGCAAGCGCCGCCGATCCCGCCGGCCGTGGTCCGAAGGCGACCTGCCGCTCCAGATCGGTCCACGCCCGATTGCTGTCGAACCCCGCGCGGGGCGCAGTCCCTGACGCGCGGTTTTGCGCATCGGCGCCGCACGCGACGAGAACAATCGCCGTCGTCGCCGCCAGCAGCACCCTTTGCACCTATTGCACCCCTCGCACCTTTCGCACCGACCCGCTAGCCACGCTTGTTGAGTGGCGCATAATCCCGCCGCTTCGCTCCGATGTACAGCTGGCGGGGGCGCGTAATCTTCTGGTCCGGGTCGAGCAGCATCTCTTCCCACTGCGCGATCCACCCGGACGTGCGCGGAATCGCGAAGAGGACGGGGAACATCGTCACCGGGAATCCCATCGCCTGGTAGATCAGTCCCGAATAGAAATCGACATTCGGGTACAGCTTCCGCGTAATGAAATAGTCGTCTTCGAGCGCGATGCGTTCGAGCTCGAGCGCGATGTCGAGAAGCGGATTCTTGCCCGTAACGTCGAACACCTGGTCGGCGGTTCTCTTGATGATCTTCGCGCGCGGATCGTACGACTTGTAGACACGGTGTCCGAAACCCATCAGACGCCCTTCGCCCGCCTTGACCTTCTTGATGAACGCCGGGATGTTGTTGATCGAGCCGATTTCCTGCAGCATCCGCAGCACCGCTTCGTTCGCGCCGCCGTGCAGCGGACCGTAGAGCGCGGCCGCCGCGCCGGCCATCGCGGAATACGGATCGACATGCGAGCTGCCGATGCCGCGCATGGCACTCGTGCTGCAGTTCTGTTCATGGTCCGCGTGCAGAATGAACAGGATGTCGAGCGCGCGCTCGAGCACCGGGCTCACCTTGTATTTGAGCTCGGTGCGTTTGAACAACATGTTCAGGAAGTTGCCGGTGAAGCTCAGTTCGTCATCGGGGTAGACGTACGGGCGCCCGATGCTGTGGCGATAGGCGTAGGCGGCAATGGTCGGAACTTTGGCGATCAACCGGTGCACCTGCTTGCGTCGTGAGCGCTCGTCGAAAATCTGCTTGGCGTCGGGGTAGAAGGTGGAGAACGCGCCGACGGTGCTGAGGAACACGCCCATCGGATGCGCGTCGTACTGAAAACCTTCCATCAGCTTCTTGATGTTCTCGTGCAGCAGCCAGTGGGCTTTGATGTCATCGGTCCACGTCTCGAGCTGTGTCTTGGTTGGCAGCTCTCCGAAGATGATGAGGTACGCGGTTTCGAGATAGTTCGAGCTTTCTGCCAGGTGCTCGATGGGATAGCCGCGATATTCGAGGATCCCCTTATCGCCGTCGATAAAGGTGATCGTGCTGCGGCACGACGCCGTGTTCATGAACGCGGGGTCGTAGGTGACCAGGCCGAAGTCATCAGCGCTGGTCTTGATCTGTTTCAGATCCATGGCGCGAATCGCGCCATCCTTGATCGGCAGTTCGTACTGGTTGCCGGTGCGGTTGTCGATGATGGTGAGCGTGTCGCCCATAGATGTGGCCGGCGTAGCCGAGGCCGCCGCGTTCCTGTCAGTTGTGACGCTATTCGCCATGGTGTTGGTCCTGATCCTGATCGTCGGGCGACGGTACCGGTTCGCCGGGCACGCGATAGCGATCGTCCGCCCACCGCGCCAGGTCCTCGTTACGGCATCGTTCGCTGCAGAAAGGACGCCACCGCGGATCCACCGGATGCGTGCGGCATAGCACGCAGAGCGGCGCGTCGCCCATCCGGTCAATGATAGTTCAGGCTTCGCGCGGTGGGCTACGGGCTCCGGACTTCGGGCTACCGCCTTTCTACTTACACCGGAGTATTTGGCGTGTGGTGGCGGACGTCGAGCGCCGACACCATGAAGATGACGTCCTCAGCGATGTTGGTCGCGTGGTCGCCGATGCGCTCGAGATGTCGGGAGACCAGGATCAGGTCGAGGGCGGGTTCAACTGTCGCCGGATCCTTCAGCATGTACTCGAGCAGCTCGCGGAAAATCTGCGTTTTGAGGCCGTCCAGCCGGTCGTCTTCATTCAGGACCGCCTGCGCAAGCGCCGTATCACGCCGCACGAACGCGTCGAGCGCATCGTGCAGCATCTCCTGCGCGATGTCGCCCATCTGCGGGATGTCGATCAGTTTCTTGACGGGCGGGTGCGTCGCGTAGCGCTTGGCAGCCTCCGCGATGTTCACCGCGAGGTCGCCGACACGTTCCAGGTCGGTGTTGATCTTGACGACGGAAACAATCGCCCGGAGGTCGGTGGCCATCGGCTGGTGCAGCGCGAGCAGCTTGAAACAGCGATTGTCGATTTCGACATGCAGCGCGTTGATCGGTTCGTCTCCGTAGAGCACGCGCTCGATGGCGGTGATGTTCCGGCTGACGAGGCTCTGGACCGCGGCGGAGACACGTTCCTCCGCAAGGCCGCCCATTGCGAGCAACCGGCTCTGCAGCGCCTCGAGCTCCTCCTGAAAATGTCGAACTACGCGCTCCATTACCCGAATCGTCCCGTCAGATAATCCTCGGTCAACTTCTCGGACGGTGCGGTGAACATCTTATCGGTGCGCTCGTACTCGACCAGGCGCCCAAGCCAGAAGAACGCGGTGAAGTCCGACACCCGGGCCGCCTGCTGCATATTGTGCGTCACGATTACGATAGTGAACTTCGTCTTGAGCTGATAGATCAATTCCTCAATGCGCTGCGTGGCGATCGGATCCAGTGCCGACGCCGGCTCGTCCATCAACAGGATATCGGGTTTGACCGCCAGTGCGCGCGCGATGCAGAGGCGCTGCTGCTGTCCACCTGACAGCGCGAGCGCGGACTCATGCAGGCGATCCTTCACTTCGTCCCAGAGCGCAGCCTGCTGCAGACTTTCTTCGACGCGTCCGGCAAGCTCGGATCGATTTGACGTCAGTCTGTTGATACGCAGTCCGTAGGCGACGTTTTCGAAAATCGATTTCGGAAACGGGTTCGACTTCTGGAACACCATGCCCACCTTGCGGCGAACGGCGACCACGTCCACACCTGAGCGGTAAATGTCCTGTCCGTCGATGCAGACGCGCCCCTCGACGCGTGCACCGGGAATGATGTCGTTCATCCGGTTCAGCGTCCGAAGGAAGGTGCTCTTGCCGCAGCCGGAGGGGCCAATGAACGCGGTCACGACGTTCGGTTGGATCTTGATCGAAATGTCCTCGAGCGCCCGCTTCTCGCCGTAGAAAAACGAAAGGTGTTCGACGTCGATCTTGAGCGTCTCCGCCTGTGCGGTAGGCAAGGGATCGCGCATTCCGGATTCCGATTCCCGGACGGGGCGCACTTTGACGAGCGGCGGATTGACGGCTTGCGCCACGTTACTGTCCACGGATGCTTGCGACCCGCGCGGCAGCCAGCCGCGCGGCCATTGAACACACGAGCACGATGGTAACGAGAACCAGCGCGCCGGCCCACGCCTGACGATGCCAATCTTCGTAGGGCGAAATGGCGTAGGTGAACACCTGGACCGTAATTGACGAAATCGGCTGCGTCAACGACGTCGAAAAGAACCGGTTATTGAATGAGGTAAACAGCAGCGGCGCTGTCTCACCGGCAATGCGCGCCAGCGCAAGGACCACGCCCGTGATGATGCCTGGCAGGGCCGCAGGAACGATCACCGTGAACACCGCTCGCGCCCGAGTCGCGCCGAGTGCCAATGCCCCTTCGCGTAATGCATTCGGCACCAGCAGCAACAGCTCTTCGGTTGTCCTCGCGATAATCGGGATCATCATCACACCAAGGGCGAAGCCCCCGGCGAGTGTGCTGAAGTGGCGCAGCGGTAGCACGACGACGGCATACGCGAATACGCCAATGACGATCGACGGAACGCCGTTCAAGGTATCCGCCGCAAATCTCACCGCCGATGCAAAGCGACTTCCACGATACTCCGCCAGATAGACGCCGCTGAGAATACCGATGGGCACGGCCATCGCCGCAGCCAACCCGGTGAGCATCAGCGTGCCGACGATGGCGTTGGCCATTCCGCCGCCCGGCTCGCCGACCGGCCGCGGACCGTGCGTAAAGAAATCCACATTGAGCGACTGGATGCCTTGACTGACGACAAAGAACAACACGAAGGCGAGCGGCACGAGCGCGAGCCCGACGCATAGCGCACAGGCCCCGACGAAGCATGCCGAGAGCACCTTTCGCGGCATTGCCGTGCGTGCGCCGGTCACGCTTCCGCCCCTCTCGGGACCAACACCGCGGGTCGTGGCGCCGCCTGTCGCGCCATCGACCAGATGAGAGCACGTGACAGCATGTTCACAAACAAGGTGATGACAAACAGGACAAGACCGATTTCGACGAGCGCGGACAGATACAGCGCGTTGGCCGCCTCGGTGAACTCGTTCGCGAGGACCGCGGCCATCGTGTATTGCGGGGCGAACAGCGACAACGACACCTGAGGATTGTTGCCGATCACCATCGTCACCGCCATCGTCTCACCGAGCGCGCGCCCGAAGCCGAGCATCACCGCGCCGACGATACCAGTGCGGGCATAGAACATCTCGGCGCGAATGGCCTCGAATCTCGTCGCGCCGAGCGCAAATGCCGCCTCACGCTGGCTGGCCGGAACCGCTCTGAGGACTTCACGCGCAATCGCCGACGTAAACGGCACGACCATCACGGCCAGAATCAGCGCCGCCGCAAACATCCCGACACCGAGCGGCGGACCAGAGAACAACGGCAGCGCGCGCAGGGACGCCGGCATCGCGATCTCGACGGCGCGAACGGCCGGCACGAGCACGAAGATCCCCCACAACCCATAAACGATCGACGGAATTGCGGCGAGAAGTTCCGTGAGAAAGATGAGCGGGGCGCGCAGCGCGTTGGGGCACAACTCCGAGATGAAGACCGCTATCCCGAGCGCGACTGGCGTCGCGATCAACAGCGCCAGCACCGACGAGTAGAGCGTTCCCCAGATGAAGGGGAGCGCACCAAATTCGCCAGCGACCGGATCCCAGTTGCTCGTGCCCCAGAAGCGCAGTCCGAACCGCTGAATCGACAGTGTCGAATCGTTCGCCAGCGTCACCGCGATCGCGACCACGATCAGCAGCAACGCCGCGGCAAACGCGCCGACACCGACGCGGAAGGCAAAGTCGGACGATCGCACAGCCTTAGGAAACCTTGATGCGATCCAGCGCCGCCTGTTCGAGCATGACGACGCTGGAGGGCAGGGAAGCGTAGCCAAGATCAGGCGCGTATTTCTGGCCATCGGTGAGTGCCCACCGCATGAAGTCGACCATCGCCTTGCCGGCGGCGCTGTCTTTGGGTTGCTCGTACACGAGCAGCCACGTGAAAGACGAAATCGGATACGCGCCCGGACCCTGTGCGTCTGTGATCGAGACGCGGAAGTCGGCAGGCATGTTTGGCGCGGCTGCGGCCGCGGCCTTCGTCACGGTGTCCGTCGATGCCTTGACGAATTCACCGGCTGCGTTCTGAACGGAGCCGAAGCTGATCTTGCTCTGCAGGGCGTAAACCAGTTCGACGTACCCAATCGAACCGGGGGTCTGCGTGACAAGACCCGAGACGCCCTCGTTGCCCTTCCCACCAACGCCCGTCGGCCACTTCACGGACGTGCTGACGCCGACCTGCGATTTGAACTCCGGTGACACCTTGGACAGATAGTCCACGAAAATGTACGTGGTGCCGGACCCATCGGACCGGTGGACGACGGTCACATCCGTCGCCGGGAGTGTCACGCCCGGATTCAATTTCGCGATCGCCGGGTCGTTCCACTTGTTGATCTTGCCCAGATAAATGTCAGCGAGCGTGGCTCCCGTAAACTTCAGCTCCGCGGTGACCCCCGCGATGTTGTAGACCGGCACGACCGCGCCGAGCACCGTCGGGAAGTGGAGGATCCGTCCGGGTGCAGCCTTCACTTGTTCGTCGGTCATCGGGCCATCGGTGGCGCCAAAGAACACCGTCTGGTTGATGACCTGCTGAATGCCGCCGCCCGATCCAATCGACTGGTAGTTGATGCGGATGTTGGGATGCAGCGTGTTGTACTCGCTGAACCACTTCGAATAAATCGGATACGGGAAGGTGGCGCCGGCGCCATTAATCTGCAGTGTTTGCGATGTTCCAGACGCGGATGAGTTATTTGCGGTAACCGGCTCGGTGTTGCCGCCGCCGCACCCTGCGGCGACCGCCGCGGTCAGCGCGACCGCGAGGTAACGCATCCACGTCTGGTTCATACGACCGCAACCCTATCGAACGCGAATTTCGCGACCGTTTCGAGACGGTTAAATCTGGGTTAACCCGGCTTTGACTTCGTTCGCGACGTTGTCGCTTCCGCGTTACAACTGCGGGTTCGGTGTGCGCCATCTCGAGCCGCACCGGCTTGCCGACGACCTGCTCAAAAGGCTCGAGGTGTCGGGCTGTCGCCCAGACTTCCAACTCCGCATCGCCACTGCTGTGCAACTGAACGACGATGTCTCCGCCGCGGTCGTGGACTTCGAGGCCCGAAACCGGCTGTGCGTGGCTGCGGTCCAGACTTTCCGCAACGCGGAGGATTGATGCGAGGGTGCGTACGGTCCGACGCAGCGTGGCCGGGAGCTGCGCATATTGCGGGTGCGACCGTTTCGGTGTGCCGCGGCGGTGATATCGCGCCACGAGTCCCATCACCTCGATCTCATCCGGGTGGAACCCACGCAGGTCGCCGTTCTTGATCAGGTAGTAGGAATGCTTGTGATGCCCCGAGAAGCTGATGTGGCCGCCAATGTCGTGCATCAATGATGCGTATTCCAGCCATTCGCGCTCCCGGTCGGTGAGTCCGTGGAGTGCGCGCGTTTGATCGAACAGCGCGAGCGCCAGCCGGACCACTTGGTTGGCATGATCCGCGTAGTAGCTGCACCGCTCCGCGAGTTCCAGCGTGCTCCGGCGCCGCACGTCCGGGATGCTGTCGATGTGTGCGATCTGGCGTCGGTTGCGGCGCACGTAATCGAGCACCAGTCCTTCACGCAGCGCGAGATCGCACAGCGTCAGTTCCTCGGCACCGAGGCGGCGAAGAATCGTGTCGAGCAGCACGGTGCCGGCCACCATGAGGTCCGCCCGGCGCGGATCGAGGCCAGGGATCGTCAGCCGCTGCTCGAGATCCAGCTCGGTGACGTGTTTTCGAACCTTCCGGATTTGTTTTGCGGCGACGTGGAGGTTGCGCAACTCACCCGGAGCGGTTCCGCGTGCAGCGGTCGCCGCAACCGCTCCGATGCTGAGAATGGTGCCGGAAGTGCCGATGACGCGGTCGAACCCCGCGGCAAGAATCTGCTCGCAGTGCTTGTCGATTTCACCCAGCACGTGCTTGACGATTTTCCGCTCGTCCCGCTCCGAGAGCGGATCGCTTTTCACGAGGCGTTCGGTGAGCCGGATCGTTCCGATCTTGAAGCTGCGAGCAATCTGCAGTGCCGTTGCGGTACCGAGCGTGATCTCGACGCTGCCGCCGCCGATGTCGATGACCACGGCGCGTCCGCCGCCCACGTCGACGCCGTACACGGCCGCCTGATGAATCATCCGCGCCTCTTCGACGCCTGAGATGACGCGGGGGCGGATGCCTGTTTCACGTTCAAGACGGGCCAGGAATTCGCCGCCGTTGCGAGCCTCGCGCGTCGCGCTGGTCGCGGCAGCGACGATCTCATCCACCTGGTGCGATTCCGCGATCCGTTTGAACTTCGAGAGTGCCTGCAGGGCGGCGATCATCGCTTCCGGCGTGAGCGCGCGACCGTCCAGCCCCCCCGCTCCCAGCCGAACCATCGCTTTTTCGCGGTCGATGACCTCGAACGACAGGTCAGGGCGCACTCGAACCACGATCATGTGAACCGAGTTCGTGCCGATATCGATGGCCGCTATCCGCATAGAGCTCCGTCCAAGCCCGATCTATAGTGATGGGACCGTTTGGGAAAGGCGCCTCGTAAATTATGCGTACTCCGGCTCCGGAATACCTCATCCGCCAGCGTGTCGCTGCGCTGAGACGTGCGCTGCCGGCCGCGAAGGATGGCGATGTGAAATCGCTCCATCAGGCGCGGGTTGCAACCCGGCGGCTGCGCGCGGCGCTGGTGCTGGGATCGGGGCGCAAGGCGGAGAAGGTGGCGCGTTCGGTCCGACGCCTGACGCGACTGCTCGGTCCGGCGCGCGAACTCGATGTTTCGTTGTTGATACTCGATGAGCTCGAACGTGAGGGCGACGTGCCGCGAAGCGCAATCGACCGTTTGCGTGTCTCGATTGCAGAGGAGCGCCGGCGCCTTCAGGAGCAGGTCCGCGAACGGATCGACGAGTTCGACATTCAAAAGATACGGAAACTCGCCATTGCCGTTGCGCGCAAGGGCTACAAAGCCAGAACGCCGCGTAGCGCTGAGGCGATCGCGTTGGCGCGCGATCGGACGGCCCGCCGCGCGCGTCGTCTGTCCGCGGCGATCGAACACGCCGCGGGCATGTATCTTCCCGATCGTCTTCACGACGTGCGCATCGCCATCAAGAAATTGCGCTATACGCTCGAGCTCGAGGCCGTGCCGGGTGACGGCCGGTCGCGCAACGCGGCGGCGCTGCGCACGTTGAGGAACATGCAGGACCTGCTCGGACGCATGCACGACCTGGAGGTCCTCATCTCCCGAACGCGGAGCATCCAGAGCGCTCCGGGCGCGTCGACGCTGAAGCTGTCGGCGGACCTCGATCGCCTGGTTCGCCGGCTGGAGACGGAATGCCGCCAGCTGCACGGCCACTATATGGCGGGGCGCCCCAAACTCACTACACTGTCCGACCGCTTGATGAAGACCGGTGAACGCAGCGATCGAGCAGCCGGTCCCTCCGCCGCCTGACGCATGGAGCCCTGCGACCTGTACATTGTTCGTCACGCGATAGCTGCCGAACGCGGCGAGGAGTGGCCGGACGATTCGAAGCGACCGCTGACCGAGATAGGCATCAATCGTTTCAAGGAGGCGGTCGAAGGCCTTAGCTGGCTCGGCGTGAGCATCGACGAAATCTTCACGAGTCCGCTCGTCCGCGCCAAACAGACGGCGACGCTGCTTGCGCACGGGCTCGGCAACAAGACATCGGTCAAAACGCTCGATGCACTGGCCCCCGGCCACTCACCGAGACAAGTGATGAACGAGCTGAGTCGAGCGGCCAAACGTAATCGCATCGCGCTTGTGGGACACGAACCCGGACTTGGCGAACTCGCCGCGCATCTGATCGGTTCGCCACGTGCGCTCGCCTTCAAGAAGGGCGGTGCCTGCCACATCGCGATTCAAGGGTTGTCGTCGCGTCGCCCGGGCGAGCTTGTTTGGTTCCTTCCGCCAAAGGTGCTCCGACGACTGCCCAAGTAGCTGTCGTCATCAACCCCATCTCGGGCACCGGGGGCCGCATCGAAGTTGCGCGGGCTCGTGCCGGCCAGGCGGCAGCGACCCTGGCGGCGCGTGGCGCCGATCCTTCGAACGTGTTCATCACCGAACGTCCCGGCCATGCGCGCGAGCTTGCGCTCGGTGCCGCCGCTCGAGGCGTTTCGACGATTGTTTCGTGGGGCGGCGACGGCACGATGAACGAAATCGGATCGGCGATCGCGTTTACGGACACCGCGCTTGCGCTGGTGCCAAGCGGATCGGGCAACGGTCTGGCGCGTGAGCTTCGCATCCCGTTCGACGTATCGGCGGCGCTCGAGCTCGCCTTCAACGGCCGCGATCGGACCATCGATGCCGGCGAAATCGACCAGAGGCTGTTTTTCAATGTCGCCGGCGTCGGTCTCGACGCACGCGTTGCGCATCGCTTCGCGGTAGACGGTCTCGAGAAACGCGGCTTCTCGCGGTATGTGGCGCTTACGATGCGAGAACTCGCCTCCTATCAGCCAGACAACCTGACGATTACGACCGCCACGTCGACGCTCAGCACGTCATCGCTGCTGGTCGCCATTGCCAACGGTCGTCAATACGGGAACGGCGCGGTCATTGCCCCCGGCGCGCGGTTGGATGACGGACTGCTTGATCTCGTGGTGGTGGCACGAAGGTCCCTGATCCGTGCGTCGCTCGAGCTGCCCCTCGTATTCATGGGCACCATCGATCGTCTCGCTGGAGTGCGGATTCAGCGCACCGACTCGGTACAAATCGCGTCCCCCTATCCGCTCGTATACCACCTTGATGGAGAGCCAATCGCCGGAACACTGACAGTGTCCGCAAAGGTCCGCCCGCGCGCCCTCAGGGTCAAAGTGGCAGCAGGTTAGGGCAGACGCCAGTTTACAGAACGTTTACATCTTTGCGTGCAAGGTCGGAGTCACGATCGTGCCTTCCAAATTTATGTACACCCGTTGCCTTCAGAAGGCCGCTCATATTCGAAGATTCAGCATTACATCAACCCCAGGATCGGGCTGGGAAGTCCGCTACGAGCAGGACAGCCACGTGATCAGAGCCGTTCGTTATCGCGACTGGCATCGCGTCGAACGCGCGCGCATGTCGTTCGCGCGAGAAGCAGCACTGCTCGAGGAGAGCGGCTGGAAAGAAGGATAGGGCTGACGAAGTTCTGAAAGTCGTACCTACTCGACGAACCGATACCCGAGGCCGACGACGGTTTCAATCTGTTGTCCAGCGATCCGGAGTTTCCCTCGCAGCCGGCCGACGTGCACGTCGACCGAGCGTGTTTCGATCGTGTGGTCGTAACCCCACACACGTTCGAGCAGGCGATCTCTCGATAGCACGCGGTTTCTGTTTGCGACCAGATATCGCAGCAGCTCGAATTCGCGACGCGTCAGCCGAACCGGCTCGCCGTCAACCTGCACGGCCACTGCATCGAAGTCCGCGACGATATGCTTGCCGCGATAGATCGGCGTTACCGCGTCTTGCCCGTCTTCGGCGCGGCGTCGGAGCACCGCTCGAACACGGGCGGCGAGCTCACGCAGACTGAAGGGCTTGGTGATGTAGTCGTCGGCGCCGATGTCCAGTCCCGTAATCCGGTCACTCTCGGTCGACCGCGCGGTCAGCATGATGATGGGGATTTTCGCGGTCTCGGTACGGCCGCGCATGATCCGGCAGACCTCGACACCGTTCAAGACCGGCAGATTCAAATCGAGCAGGACCAGATCGGGAATTTCTTCCGCGACGCTCTTCAGTGCCGCGTCCCCGCTTCCCGCGATGTCGATGATAAAGCCGCCTTCCCGTTCGAGCGCATGTTTGATCAGCCCGGCAATATCCTGCTCGTCCTCGACGACGAGGACGCGCGTACGTCCTGAGTTGATATGCATCCCAGCGTCAACCTAGACAACGGGCGTTTCCGTGCGGTGACGAAGGCGTTAAATGTGAGTTACACGGCCGAAGCCGGTGCGCCGTTGCCGAGGTTCGTGTGAGAGTCCTTATCGAGCGAGGACGCGCCGGATTTCCGTAACCAGGGCGTCGGGCGGGCAGGGCTTGGGGACGAACCAGTCACAGCCGGCGTTTGTCGCACGCTGCAGCTCGCCGGATTCGTCGTGAGCGGTCAATGCCACGACCGGAATATGAGCGGTGCGCACGTCATTCTTGAGACGGCGGGTTGCCTCCCATCCATCGAGAACGGGAAGGCTTAGATCCATCAGGACGACGTCCGGAGAGTGATCGGCCGTACGCGTGAGTGCATCGGCGCCGTTGCCCGCCTCGATCACGTCGAAGCCTGAAAGCGCAAGCTGTTGCACATACATCTGACGCAGCTCGGATTGATCTTCGACGAGCAGAATGAGCGGTTTGAGACGCTCCATGTCTCGATTATCACATCCCTCGACTCGCTTTGCTCGCTCGGGACGAGGCCCTTCGACTCGCTTTGCTCGTTGGGAAGAACGCCTCCTCCCTCGCGATACGAGTCCGTCGTGTAGCTCTGCTCGCTTAGGATAAATATTTGGCCCTGCTGTGCTCGCATTGACCTGTGTCACAGAGGTAAACAGAACAATACAGATGATAGTATCCGGCGTCACATGACCACCTTGGAGACCCAGTTCCCTAAAACCCATCAGGGGGCGGCGGCCGCGTGGCTGCCCGCTCTGCTTTTGCTGTTCATCGGCTCCGGTTGCGCCGCGCTGATTTACGAAGTCGTTTGGTTTCAGCTGCTGCAGCTCTCGATCGGTTCGTCTGCCGTATCGCTCGGCGTATTGCTCGGGATCTATATGGGCGGCATGTGCCTAGGGAGCCTGTTGCTGCCGCGATATGTCCCGCCGCACAAGCATCCGCTGCGCGTCTACGCATACCTCGAGCTTGGCATAGGTGCCTTCGGCATGGTCGTGCTGTACGCGGTGCCCTTTCTCGGCGGCCTCTATACCGAATGGGCCGGTTCGGGCCCGACGAGTTTGATTCTTCGTGCCCTTGTCGCAAGCATCTGCCTGCTGCCGCCGACGCTGTTGATGGGAGGGACCCTTCCCGTCGTCGCGCGCGGTGTCGACTCGACTCCAAACGGCGTGTCGTGGCTCGGCTACTTCTATGGAGGAAACCTCCTCGGTGCAGTAACCGGCAGTCTGCTCGCGGGTTTCTATCTGCTGCGCGTGTACGACATGCCGACGGCGACGCTCGCCGCGGTTGCATTGAACGTCATTGTGGCGGTGATTGCGTTGTTGGTCGCGGGCCGCATCGAGCATCGGCCGTCAGCGGTAGCGGTGCAGCCGGTATCGGTCGTGCCTGCGAACCGCCTCGTGTACGTCGCCATTGCCCTGTCCGGATTGACGGCGCTTGGCGCCGAAGTCGTATGGACGCGCCTTTTGTCGCTGCTGTTCGGCGCAACGACGTACACGTTCTCGCTGATCCTCGCGGTCTTTCTCATGGGGCTCGGTATCGGCAGCTCGATGGGAGCTGCGATCGCGAGGCAATTTCCGAACTCGCGGGTGCCGCTCGCGTTCTGCCAGCTGCTGCTGTGTGGCGCGATTGCGTGGGCTGCGCATACGACAGGGACGTCGATGCCGTTTTGGCCGATCAATCCGTCGATCGGAAAGACTCCTGAAGCTCCCGTTTTCCAGTTCGAGCTTGATCTCCTCAGAGCGTTCTGGGTCGTATTGCCAGGGGCCATTCTGTGGGGTGCCAGCTTCCCGCTCGCCATCGGCGCCGCTGCGCGCGAAGGGGAGGATACGGGTCGTCTCGTCGGCGGCATTTATGCGGCGAACACCGTCGGCGCCATTCTTGGCGCGCTGTTGACCAGCCTGATTCTCGTCGCGGCCATCGGCAGCCAGAAATCCCAGCAGGTGTTGATTGCGATCTCCGCCATCTCCGGTCTGCTGATGCTTGTCACAGGCTCAGACCCCGGTGACAAAGCGACTCAAGGTGTTACGTCGCCTGGCCGGGGTCTGACCGTGACCCCCGTCCTCGGCATGATCGCGGCTGGCGCCATCGCAGGTCTGTTGATGCGGACTGTCCCGCCGCTACCAGGCATTCTGATCGCGTACGGTCGCTACGCGGCGACGTGGATCGGCATCAACGAAATCATCTATTCGGGCGAAGGCGTGACGGCGTCGGTTGCCGTCTCGCGCACGCCTTCCGGCGTGCTCAACTATCACAATGCGGGAAAGGTGCAAGCCTCCAGCGAGCCGCAGGACATGCGCCTGCAGCGGATGCTCGGCCACCTGACGACCCTCGTTCCCGAGAATCCACAGCGCGTGCTCGTCATCGGCTGCGGGGCCGGCGTCACTGCAGGGGCGGTGTCGGTCGATCCGCTCGTCAAGAGTGAAACCATTGCCGAGATCGAGCCGCTCGTCCCGCAGGTCGTCTCGAAATACTTCTCCGAGTACAACTTCAACGTCGTCGCAAACCCGAAGGTCACCGTGCACCTCGACGATGCGCGGCACTACCTGCTGACGACGAAGGAGAAGTTCGACGCGATCACGTCGGACCCGCTCGATCCATGGGTGAGAGGTGCGGCCACGCTGTACACGCGCGAGTTCTTCGAAGTGGCCAAGGCGCATCTCAATCCCGGTGGCGTCGTCACGCTGTTCGTGCAGTTGTATGAGAGCAACGATGCTGCGGTGAAAAGCGAGATTGCGACGTTTCTCGAGGCGTTTCCGGGCGGGATGGTATTCGCGAACACATCCAATGGTCTCGGATACGACCTGGTGCTGCTCGGCCAGGTGGAGCCGAAGCCGATTGACGTGGATCGCGTGGAGGCGAGGCTTCGCAACCCGACGAATGCCGCGATCGCGAACTCGCTCTCGCAAATCGGCATCCACTCGGCCGTCGAGTTGTTCGGGACCTACGCCGGTCACAAGACCGACATGGCAGGATGGCTCAGCGGCGCCGCGATCAATCGGGATCGCAATCTGCGGCTGCAATACCTCGCAGGCCTCGGCCTGAATCTCTATCAGAGCGACGGGATCTACCGGAACATGATCAAGGAGAGCCAGTACCCCGACGCCCTCTTTACCGGCTCGTCACAGACACTCGCCGCGCTGCGTTCGACCGTGAATCAGGCATTAGGAAGGTAACCTCACACAACGGTACCGGGAGCGATCACTCCGCCCTTCGGAACGACGATCACGCCGCCGCGGATGAACCAGTTATCACCATCCGCGTGCTCGACGTTCGCTTCATTGACGAGGCGCGCACCGTCGCCGATGCGCGCGTTCTTGTCGATGATCGTCCGACTCAGGATCACATCGCGGCCGATGCCGAGCGCAGGTCGGCCGTCCGGCGGTTTCCCCTCTTCATAAAAATCGGCTCCAAGCAGCACCGATCGGCTGATCTTGGCGCCCGCGGCGATAGGCAACCGTATTCCGACAACGCTCTCGTCGACGTCGCAGCGATCGAGGAAGCACCCCTCGGTGACGATGGAGTCGCGGATGTAGCAGTCGGTCAGCCGCGATCCAGGGAGATGGCGGAGGTGCGTGTAGATCGGACGCGCGGGATCCCAGAAGCGGAACGGCGCCGCGACCCGCCCCAGCATGACATTGGTTTCATAGAAGCTTTCGATGGTCCCGACGTCGGCCCAGTACCCTCGGAACAAATAAGGCCTCACCTTGTACTTGTTGAGTGCGGCTGGAATCAGCTCCCGTCCGAAATCGAGCCCTGCTTCGCGCTGAAGCATCTCCAGCAGGATCTCCCGTGAGAAGACGTAAATGCCCATCGACGCCATAAACGGGTGCTCATCCGAGTGCTGCGCGAACGCGGCATCTGGTGGGATGCTGCGGCCAATCTCGTGCAGCCGATTCGCGTCCGGCTTCTCCTCGAACGCAACGATGTTCCCGGCGGCGTCGAAGCGGAAGATGCCCATCTGTGTTGCGATCTCGGGATGCACAGGCTGCGCCG
>Ga0075428_100000888_pt1 | contig 31490 bp, 34 predicted proteins | sample RhiMetdeltSRZDD2_FD_75291 | JGI IMG/M metagenome (GOLD analysis project Ga0075428, IMG submission 75291) | Populus rhizosphere microbial communities from Tennessee, USA - Rhizosphere MetaG P. deltoides SRZDD2 | ecosystem: Host-associated > Plants > Roots > Rhizosphere > Soil | place: USA... | reverse complement strand
TCACCCGGCTGCGGCATCCGACCGGCCTGTTTGTAGGAAAAGACCGCGCGTCCGTCGACCTTCACCGTCAGCTCGCCGAGACCGCCGAGGCGGATCGGCGCGGTGATCCCCTCGCGGCCCAGCTCCTCGCGGAGGCGCACGGCCTCCCGGCGATGGTCGCCTCAGAAGAGTCAGCGTCGGATTTCGACGTTCATTGACGTGCGAGCCGCAGGACGTCGCGGGGCTGGGGCCCCGCCGTCCGAGGCGAGCCTAAGACATAGTTCGCGATCATGGACGCTGCGCCGCCGGCAGCATCGCGATCAGCGGATCGAGGTGCTTGATGTTCGGCGTGAGCTGTCCCACGGGATGCGCGCGAACGGCCGCGACGATCGCGTCGTTGAACGGCGTCGGCACGCCCGTCTTCCGGCCTTCGGCCGACACGTGGCCGTTCAGGAAGTCCACCTCGGTGCGGCGACGCTTCATCACGTCCTGCAGCAGCGACGGCCGGCCGCCCGTCCGTCGCTTGGCCTCCGCGGCCAGGTCGGCCTCGACCTCCGCGAGCCCGCGGCCCTCCGCCGCGTCCACGACGCGCTGGGCGTCGATGCCGCCGATGAGAGGCTCGATGGTGTGTCCGTGCGCGCGGCCGACACGGACCACTTCGGCGCCGAGCTGGATCGAGACGCGGCGTGGGCCTGGCTCCAGCCGCAGCTCGGCGGAGCCCAAGCCCGACAGCCCCGCGAGCGCGTTGCCCATGCAGTTGACGGCGAGCTTGGACCAGCGCTGGCCCCAGAGGTTCGTGGTGACCTTCGTCGGCGCGACGTCACTGAGCACGCGCGCCAGCTCCTGGGCACGTGGCGTGTCTCGGCCGTCGAGCTCGCCGACGTAGAACCCGACCTGACCGGTATCGGTGCGGATCGCGTGGCCGGCCTCGTACATGCCGGCGCTGATCGCGATCACGCAGCCGAGTGTTCGCTCGCGGCCGACGACGGCGGCGACCCGCTCGTCGTTGATCCCGTTCTGGAAGTCGACGATGACGCCGGCGGGTTGGAGATATTGCGCGGCGAGCTGCGCGGCCCAGTCCGTGTCGTAGCCCTTGACCGCGAGGAACACCGCGTCGAACCGCGCATCCACCGACTGCAGCTCGTGCAGCTGCAGCGCGCGCACGGGCACCAGATGCTCGCCGCACGTGCCCGACAGCCGCAGGCCGACCTTCTTCATCGCGTCGACGTGCTCCGGCCACTGATCGACGAGCGTGACGTCGTGACCCGCCCTGCTGAGCATGCCGCCCACAACCGAGCCGATGGCACCCGAGCCGAGCACCGCGATGCGCTTGATCATGCGCGGAGTGTAACGCGGCAGCGAAGCCGCGGGTATGGCAGGATTTACACCTCCCGTCGCTACGCCGTCTTGCGTCGCGCGAGACGGCGACCGACCGCGGGACGCGCCGGCGGCTCCTCCGAGGAGGCGCCCGGCTCGAGCAATCGCTTCGCGAGATAGTATTTCTTCGGTCGGCGACGCTCTTCGCGGCGCCGCGCGCGATCACGCTCCACCTGACGCTCGAGCATGGCGAAGGCCTGCTCGAACGCGAGACGGACGCTCTCAGCCGTCACGTCGGCGTGCAGCTCGGGGCGATGCGGCAGGTCGATGGTGATCGAGCAGCGCGACGTGGGCCCGCCTTTGGCCGTCTCGCTCCCGAACTGCACGCGCGCGGTGGTGGCGGGAACGTGCAGTCGAGCCAGCGACGCGGCCACCTTGCCGTTGACCAGTGTGCGGAGCGCCCGATCGTCGCCGAGACCCTCGATCACGACACGCATGGTCACGGTGCGGTGAGGCAAACGTCGTGCCGCCGAGCCATCAGGGCACTTCCTGGCACCTCCGTTGCTGGCCTTGGTATCTCACACCGTAGGGGGTGCACCATGACGACATTCGGCATTGCGTGGGCACAAACGCCAGCCACGGCGCCAAGCACGGTCCCGCCGCCGGCCGCGGGCGCGGCGTCGAGCGGCGGCTCGGCGGCGCTCGGATTCCTCGTGATCCTCGGCCTCCTCGTGCTCGTCGGCATCGCCGTCAAGCTCTACGATCGAAAGCGCAAGCGCGATGCCGAGGCCGTGCACCTGCAGGCGCAGGTCTCCGACGCGTTGATGCGTGACGCGCGGCTCGCTGGCCTCGTGCTGACGCCGACCGCGGACGTCCCGACATGGGGCAGCGGCCCGGCGACGATCGAGATCAGCGGCGAGGTCCCCGATGCAGGCATGCGTGACGCGGTGCTGAGAATCGGGCGCGACGAGGCCGCGCGACTGCGCTCCGACGTCCAGATCGTGGATCGACTGACCGTTCGGCACGCCGTCGCGGCGTAAACAATCGTCTCGGGTGGGGGCCGTTCGTCGGCCCCCACCACGCCTCACTCCCGTCCCTCCAGCGCGCGCATGAGCTGCGCGAGATGATTTTCGTCGTGCCACGCCATGAGCGTGAGGAAATCGTCGACCGTCCGCCGTCCGCGCGAGTCCAGCTGTCGGCCCGCCCGCGACCAGTCATCCGAACGGATGCCGTGCAGCAGCGTCAGAGTGTGCGCACGCCGCCGCGCGAACGCCTGCGCCGCGGCGTGCGCGTCGTTTCTCAGATACTGACGCTCCTCGGCCCAGCGATTGGGATTGGTCGTGGGAAAGCACGGCTCGTCGCTCGTGAGGATGAGGCCGACGCGCTCGTGAAACGATTCCTCGAGGTCGCGCAGGTGACAGACGACCTCAACGGGCGCCCACGCCGCGGGCGCAGGCCGGCGCGCCAGCAGCGCCGGCGGTGCGCCGGTGAGCTGCGCCGTGAGCTCGGACGGCGTCGCGGCCAGGCGCGCGAGTCGCTCGTCACGAGAGCGCGCGCTCCACTGAGCGATCCGGTCCCGGACGTCCATCGGGCCTCCAACTATATAGGCGAGGTTCGATGTAGAATCGGGCGACTTCGATCCCGGAGGGCCCGATGCCCGAGTCGATTCCCGCGCCACTCATCATCGACACGCTCAAGGACACCTTCCGCGAGGCGCGCGCCGCGCTCGCCGCAGAGGGCGTGCGCACGCGCCACGAGCATCTCGGCTGGATCCTGAGCGTACCCGACACCCATCAGAAAACGGTTCTGGCGGCGCTCGACAAGGAGCGCGCGCTGCGCGTGCTCACCTGCTCGACCGAGGACGAGGCCAACGCCATCGCGGCGGGGCTCTGGATGGGCGGCGAACCGTTCGCATTGATGATCCAGCACGCCGGTCTCTATGCGTCGGTCAACACGCTGCGCGGCGTCGCGATGGACGGACGCGTGCCGATCTTTTACATGATCGGCCTGCTCCAGCGCGAGCGAGACAAGGAGCCGCGCGAGTCCCGGCATTCGATGGTGCGCTACTGCGAGCCGCTGCTGGATCTTTTCGGCGTGCCACACGCGCGGCTCGAGGGCCCGGACGACGTGCGCTTCATTCCCGAATACTACCGGCTGGCGCAGAAGCGTCGCGGTCCCGCCGCCGTGCTCGTCGGTCTGGAGACCGCGTGATGGCGATGAAGCCGGAGGACGCGCTGCGCGCGATCGCCAGAGAGCGCGGGGATGCCGTCTGCGTGCCGACGATGACGACGGGGCCTGCGTGGCGAACGATCGCGCCCGACGATCTGTCCGTCGGCTGCGTGGGGTTTATGGGCGGCGCTTCGTCGCTGGGACTGGGGCTGGCGCTCGCCCGACCCGACCGTCGCGTGCTCGTCTTCGACGGCGACGGCTCGCTGCTGATGCAGCTGGGCTCGCTTGCGACGGTCGCGGGCGCGGCGCCCCGCAATCTCGTTCACTTCCTCTTCAAGAACGGCGTGTATCACACCTCGGGCGCGCAGGAGATTCCCGGCGGCGGCGGGGTGGATTTCGTGCAGATGGCCAGGGGTGCGGGATACCGCGCCGCCTACACCATCGCCGACGTCGGCGAGCTCGAGCGCCGACTGCCGTCGCTGTTGCGTGAGGAGGGCCCGATCCTCGTCGAGCTGCATACCGGCCTCGCCGACAAGACGCCGATGACCGATCGCGGCGGCGTGCCGTTTCCCGAGCAGGTCGAGCGCCTGCGCGGCCGGCTCATCGCGTCCTGAGCGGCCGACCGAGCGCTGCGAGCAGCACGCGCGCGATCAGCCGCGCCCGGAGCGCGAGGGCACGGCGGCCGGTGACCGCGCGTGCGGCCGCCGGCCAGCCGAAGTAACCGCGGCCGCTCGGATCCATCTCGCGGAAGGATTTGCCGTCGGCGAGCGCCGCGCGGAAGTCGGTCCAGTAGGGCGGTAGCCGTCGCGCAAGGCGAGCGCGCACGAGCGCCGGGCGGAGGGCGAGCACGAGCGACGTTTCCATCTCGCCGGAGTGCCATTCACGATCCGGCCGCGGACTTCTGAGCAGCCGCGCGACGCGCGCGCTCGTCATCGCTCGCTGTGGTCGTGGGGCCGGCGCGAAGCCGGCGAAGAGGACACGCACCCCTCGCCGTCGCTCGACGCGACGCTTGATCCGCGCCATTGCGGCGAGGTGCGCGGGATCCGCCTGGTAGTTCGCGAGCACGAACCGCCGGAAGCCCTGCGCGGCGAGCGCGTCGAGAATCTCCGACGCCGCGGCGACGAGCGTGCGTGTGGACAGCGAGATCGTGCCTGCGAAGCCGCGCGCGAGCGGGCTGGCGCCGTAGGGCAGGCTCGGGAGCACGATCGGCAGCCATCCCGCGCGTCGCAGGTGCGGGGCGACGCGACGCGCGAGCTCATCCGCGCCGAGCCAGTCCACGAGGAGCGGCAGATGCGGGCCGTGCTGCTCCACGGCGCCGAGCGGCAGCAGCACCACGCTACGCGGATCGCGGGCCAGACGCGCCGCCACGGGCCACGGATGTTCGGCGAGCCGGATCATCGGCGCGTCAGGGTACTACTTCAGGCCGCGCGATGGTGCGGGCGCCGGCCGGCGGCCCTGGCACCGGGGCGACGCTCGCGAAGACTCGCCTCGAGCGCGCTCATGAGACTGCGCACCTTCGCGGGCCGCTCGACCTTCGTCGCACGAATCTCCTTGCCCGCGGCCTTGTGCTCGATGATGTCCACGAGGACGTCGTGATAGGTGTCCTTGTATCGCCGCGGGTCCCAGTCGCCTGCGAGGGTGTCGATCAGGCGCAGCGCGAGGTCGAGCTCGCGGCGGTCGTGCGACGTCGTCTGCCGCGGCAGCCCGAGCCCCGTGGCGGAGCGGATCTCGTACGCCCACCGCATCGTGGTCAGCACGAGCGCCTCTCCCGACGGCGCGACCGATGCCAGGTGCTCGCGCTGTCGCATGACGATCGTGCCGACGCCGACGCGCCCGCTCTTCTCGAGTGCATCGCGCAGCAGCGCGTACGGCTTCACCGCGGCCGCACCTGAGGGCGCCAGGTAATACGGATGGTCGAAATAGAGGTCGTCGATCGAGTCGGCGGGCACGAAGTCGCGGATCTCGAACGTCTGCGTGGCCTTCACGCGTGCTTTCTCGAAGTCCTCCTCGTTCACGACCACGTAGCGGCCCTTGGGCAGCTCGTAGCCCTTCACGATCTCGCGCCAGGCAACCTCGACGCCTTCTTCCTCGCAGAAGCGCTTGTAGTCGATCGGACTCTCGTCCTTGGCGTGCAGGAGCCGGAAGGACAGCTCGTTCTTGCGCTCTGTGGCGGCGTGCAGCGCGACGGGCACGGTGACGAGCCCGAACGTGACCGCGCCTTTCCACATCGCGCGTGGGCCGGAGCGGCCCCGGTCGTGCCCGTTGTCCTCGCGCCGGCGCGCGTGCTTCGCCATGACGATTCAGCGCAGCAACTGCAATGCCACCGATGACGCGCGCCTACACCCGGAGGTCCGTCGATTGAATGCGCTTGACGCCCGCGCTGCTCATGTCAGCCCACGCCTTGGCGAGCGAGCCGTCGGCGTCGATCCCACGCGTGGCGTCCTCGATGACGATCGCTTCGAAACCCGCCTTGCGCGCGTCGAGCGCGGACCACGCGACGCAGAAGTCGGTGGCGAGACCGACGAAGAAGACGCGCGTCAGCCCGCGCTCCTTCAGGTAGCCGGCGAGGCCCGTCGTGGTCTTCCGGTCGGCCTCGAGGAACGCGGAGTACGAGTCCACGTGCTGGCGGTAACCCTTGCGGATGATCAGCGCCGCGTGCGGGATCTCGAGGTCCTTGTGCAGCTCCGCGTCCGGCGTGCCCTGGATGCCATGATCCGGCCAGAGCACCTGCGTGCCGTACGACAACGCCACCGTCTCGAACGGCTTCTTGCCCGGATGGCTCGACGCGAACGAGACGTGGCCCCTGGTGTGCCAGTCCTGCGTGATGACGACGTGACGGAACGCCGGCGCTAGTCGGTTGATGATGGGGATGATCGTGCCGCCGTCGGGCACGGCAAGCGTACCGCCGGGCACGAAGCAGTTCTGCACGTCGATGACGGCGAGGACGTCGGTGTCTTCCGGGATGATCATGCCCGAGAGTACGCTCGCGCGGGGGTCGGTTGACAACTGATTCTCCCCCGATAACCGTGCGGCCGGGATCGCGGTGACGCCGCAGCGCCTTGCGATCTTCCGGCGGCTTGCCGAGACCGACCGCCACCCCAGCGCGGAGGCGCGCGCGGGCGCTGGGACGCGAACCTCGCGCCCCATCACCTGGTGTGTACGGGCTGCAGTAAGGTCACGCACCTCGCGTGGCAGCGGAGCGAGAAAGAGCTGGCCAACGTCAAGTACTCGATGGGCGCCGATCCGACGGCGAAGGTCTCAGAGGACAACGGCCTCAATCTGCGCGGCAGCTTTCTCATCGATCCCGAGGGACGGCTGATGGGCAGCGAGATGAACTTCTACAACCTCGGTCGGAACATCGACGAGCAGCTGCGGAAGTTCAAGGCCAACATCTACATGGCGAAGAAGGGTGGCAACGAGGTCTGCCCGTCCAAGTGGAAGGACGAGGGCGATAAGACGCTGGTCAAGCACTGCAAGGCGCTTGAGCGTGTTTGACTGCCCACGCGGGCGGGACTAGGCTCGCCCGCGTGGGTTACGTCGAGCGCCATCTCCTGCCCGACGAACGGGTGCTCTACAAAACCCGGCTTCACTGGGTGCTCTATCTCAAGGCGATGCTGCTGACGCTCGTGGGCATCGTCCTCGCGATTGTCCTCACGCAGGTCGTTGACCCGCCCTGGGCGTGGTACGTCGGCGTCGGCGTGGCCGTGGTCGGCATGCTGTGGTGGCTCGTGCGCTGGATCGAGCTGCGAACATCAGAGTTTGCGGTGACGTCGATGCGGCTCATCTTCAAGGTCGGACTGGTCGCCCGCTACACGACCGAGCTGCTCCTGGCGAAGGTCGAGTCGATCTCCGTCACGCAGGGCCTGCTCGGCCGCATGCTCAATTACGGCGACCTCATCGTGACCGGCACGGGCGGCGCGCGCGAGGTCTTCGCGCGCGTGCACGATCCCGTCGGCTTCCGCAACCAGGTACAGCGCGCCTCGGCCGTCCGGCCCGGCGCATGAACGTCGCCGCGTGAAATTCGACGTCGCGATCCTCGCGACGGAGCCGCTGCCGGACGTCGTGCGCCAGGTCCAGCTCGCCGAGCGTCTCGGCTACGACACCGCGTGGATCACCGACTCTCACCTGGTGTGCCGAGAGCTGTGGGTCACGCTCGCCGCGTGTGCGACGGCGACCTCCCGCATCCGCCTCGGTCCCGGCGTGACCGTGCCGCACTCCCGACATGTCTCGGTCACGGCGAGCGCGATCGCCACGCTGCACGATCTCGCCGCCGGGCGTGTCGTCATCGGCGTCGGCACAGGCGGCTCGAGCGCGCAGACCATGGGCCTGTCACTCGCCCAGGTCGGCCGCGCCGAGACGCTCGCGCGGACGGCGATCGCGCTCCGGGCGCTCCTGGCCGGCGGCGCCACGCGGTTCGACACCGGGATCGAGGGACGCCTGGCCTGGCTCGATGCGCCGCGCGTGATCCCGATCTATCTGGCGGGCTCCGGCCCGCGAATGCTAGAAACGGCGGGCCGCCTCGGTGACGGCGCCATCGTGTACGCCACGGTCTCGCCCGACGTCGTGCGCGTCGCCATCGAGCACGTGGCCGTGGGCGCACGAGCGGCCGGGCGCGATCCCGCCGCGCTCGACGTCGCGCTCTGGGCGCCGATGTCCATCGGTCGCGATCGCGAGCGCGCGCGCGATCACGCCCGCGGGCGTGTGGCGTCGGCGTGCCGCCATCCCCTGCCCGTCCGATTGTCTGACGAGGACGAAACGGCGATCCGTCGTGTGCGCGAGGCGTACGACGCGTACGAGCACGCCACGCCGGCGTCACGCCATCGCACGCTCGTCACCGAACGGCTGGTGGACCTGATGGCCCTGGCCGGGACGCCGGCCGACGTCGCGGCGCAGGTGGGTCGGCTCGCAGACGTGCGGGGCCTCACGCGCGTCATCGCCTTTCCGCAGGCACCGGGCGTCGGCTTCGCCGCGCGGGAGGAGATTTTGAAAATGTTCTCCGAGGAGGTCGCGAGTCGCTGGCATGTCGCGTGATGGGCAAGACAGCATGCGACGTATCGTGCCATGGCTCGCCGTGGCCCTCGTACTGGGCGGTTGCTCGTACGCCTGGATTCGCCCAGACTCGACGCCGGCCGAGGCGCGCGCCGCCGAGCAGTGGTGTCGCGCCCAGGCCGCCGATCTCGTCCCCGATGTCTGGCTCGACGCCTCGCCGTGCTGCTGGGGACCGACGTATCCCTGGGGTCCGGCGTGGTACACCGCGGGATCGTACGGCGGTCCGGGATGGTACGGCTGGTGGCCCGACCCTTCGGCGCAGCTCGCGGCGCAGCAGCGTGTCTATGATCGGTGCATGCGGGCGAAGGGCTACGACCTCGTGCGCGTCGACCGCAAGACCGGAGAGCCGCGTTACTAGGCGGCGCGCCGCGGAAGCATGACGGTCGCTTCCCCGACCGCGATCGTCTCGTCCCGCTGATTGACCGCTTCCAGCTCCAGCGTCACCTCGCCCGGCGCGCCGCGTGCGCGCACCCGGCCGCGGCACCACGTCGTGTCGCCGATCAGATTGTGCCGGCGCACCTGCACCGCGAGCCGTACCAGAAATCCGTCGTCGCCGATCCAGTTCGTCACGAGGTGGCCGAGCCAGGCCACGCGCTCGGGGCCATAGTCGTAGGCGCCCGGCACGCCGACCGCGCGCGCGAGCGCCTCGTCCCAGTGCACGCGCTCCGGCGGCTCCGGCACCGCGAATGCGTTGGGGATACCGAGCGCGGGATGACGATCGAAGAGGTCGAAGGCGAGGCCGTGCGCGCGGACGTAGAGGCTGCCCCAGCCTTGCACGAACGCCACGATGGATGTGATGGTGAGCGGGCCCTTCACGATCGGATCCAGCGGCTCGCCGACGCTCACGTCCTCCCAGTATCGCGCCGTCGCGCCGCGGATCGCTTCTGTGCGGTACGCCTCCCGGATGCGCGCCAGCTCGGCCTGTCCGTAGCGATGCGGCTCGACGGGGGCATACTTGCGCCGCTCGCGCGCCGTGTCGCGCTCCGTGCGAAAGCACCACGAGTCCGCCTCGGCGACGATGGCGCCGGCGTCGTCGCCGAACGTGGTCCGGTACGTCTGCTTGATCGCGCGCTTCGCGAACGTCGACGGCTTCTCCTCGAGCGGCAGCAGCACGCTCCGGCCGACGAGCCGATCGTCCTCGCGGATCGGGCGCCGCCAGCGGAACTCGGTGCCGCCGTACATGGCGTGGATGCCCGGCAGCCCGCCGACGTAGCCGGACACGATGCGGTCCATCGCGAACAGGATCGTCGGCGGCGCCACGCGCGCTGCCGCCCAGTAGGGATTGCGGTCGCCGATGCCGTGCGCCCAGTGGCGGATGGCGTCGCGCGTCGCCACCTCGATGTACGGCTCCGGGCGCGGCACGTCGCGGCCCACCCGCGCACGCAGCGCGGCCAGCGTCTCGTCCGTGATCGTCGGAAAGGTCACGTAGCCTCCGTCTCCCGCAGCGCGCGCCGATCGACCTTGCCGGCCGGCGTGCGCGGCAGCGCGTCGAGCACCTGCACCGCACGCGGATACTCGTGCAGGCTCAGCCGCGTCTTGACCCACTCCTGGATTTCGCGCTCGAAGGCCTCGCCGGCCCGCGCGGCGACGACGAAGGCCTTCGGCACCTGACCGCGCGTCGCGTCGGTCACCGCGATCACCGCGGCGTCGCGAACATCCGGGTGGCGCAGCAGCACCTGCTCGATCTCCACGGCGCTCATCGTCCACCCCGCGGAGATGATGACGTCGTCGGAGCGACCCGCGTGATGAACGTACCCGTCGCCATCCATCCAGCCGCGATCCTTCACCGGGAACCAGGTGCCGCGGCGGCGCACCGCGATCTCGCCCACCACGCCGGTGGCGACGGGCGTGCCCGCCTCGTCGATGACCGCCACCGTCCAGCCCGGCGCCGCCGAGCCGAGCGCGCCCGGCCGCACGGTATAGCCGTCGAAGCCGGGGTAATCCACGAGGATCACGCCGACCTCCGTGCTCCCGTACATGCTGCACGGCGACGCGCCGAGCGTCTGAGCGAGAAAGTCACGGGTCACGGCATCGATCGGCTCGCCGGTGAATGAGCACTTGGCGATGCGGCGCGACGGCGTCCATCCCGCGGCGCGCGCCATGCGATAGACCGTCGGTGCCGCCGCCACGTTGGTGATCGCGAACGCATCGAGAGCGACCACGAAGCGCGCGGGATCGAAACGGCCCGCGAATGCGCCGACGGCGATGCCGAGCGCGAGCGGCGCCATCGTGCCGTGCCAGAGCCCGTGGCCCCAGGCCGGTGAGGACGGACAGAAATACCGATCGCCGCGCTCGAGGCCGACGCCATAGAGCGCGGCGACCATCAGCGTGACGACCGCGCGGTGGGTGTGGCGCACGGCCTCCGGCAGCGCGCGCGTCGTGCCCGAGGTGTACTGCAGGACGGCGAGATCGTCGGCGGCCGTGCGGGGCGCGTACCGCGGGCTCTGCTCGGCGAGCCGCGCGGAGAATCGCGCGTCGAGCGCGACGACTCGAACGCCGGGCAGCAGCGACTGCCAGCGCTCCGCGTCGCGCGTGACCAGCAGCACGCGCGGCCGGCAATCGTCCACGCGCAGGGCGACGCCATCGGGTCCGAACAGCGTGAAGAGCGGCACCGCGACCGCACCACGCTTGAGCGCGCCGAAGAGCGCCCCGTAGAACGCCAGCGACGGCTCCAGCATGATCGCCACCCGCTCGCCCACCCCGACGCCGTCCGCCTCGAGGAGATTGGCGAAGCGCGACGACCATTGCGCCAGCTCGGCGAAGGAGTGCTCGACGGCGCGACCGTCGGCGTCGAGCAGCCGGAGCGCCACGCCATCGCCGGGGTGACGATCGATGCATTCGTGGGCGAGGTTCAGTCGGGCGCGGTCACCGTCGAACAGCGGCCACAGCGCCTCCCAGGAGAAGGTCTCGCGCGCATCCGGCCAGCGCCGGACGTCGAGAATCGACGACGTCACGGCTGGTCATATTACGCTCTCGGCGTGTCACCTGTTATGCTCGCGCGCGGTGAAGACGCTGATGGCCGTGCTCGTCGCTGCCCTCGCCTGCGTGGCGCCCGTGTCGGCCGCCGCGCAGCCGCTGCACCTGGTGCTGACGCCCTCGCAGAAACCCACCGACCTGCTGGCCGCCGGCGAGGAGTTCGGTCAGGCGCTCGGCAAGCTCTACGGCGCGCCGATCCGTGTCACCGTCGCCTCGGACTACGCGGCCGTCATCGAGGCGCTGCGCAATCGCTCGGCCGACCTCGCGTTCGTCCATCCGGTGGGCTACGTGCTCGCCAGCCGCGAGGCGAAAGCGCGCATCGTGGCGCGAAATCTCTGGCACGGCAAGAGCACGTTCACGTCGCGCATCTACGTGCGCCGTGAGAGCGGGATCAAGACGCTCGAGGACCTGCGGGGCAAGACGATGGCGTTCGTGGATCCAAGCTCCTCGTCCGGCTATACGTATCCGATGGTGCTGCTGATCCAGCGCGGCCTCGTGAAGGACCGGGACCCGAAGACGTTCTTCCGCGAGGTGATGTTCGCCGGCGCCCACGACGCGGCGATGCGCGCGCTGCTGAACGGCCACGTGGACGCCATCGCCTCGTTCGACATGGCGCGCGAGCAGTACCTGAGCGATCCCGCGGAGCGCGAAAAGATCATTTTCGTCGCCGAGACGACGCCGATCCCCGAGGCCGGCATCGCCGCGCGCGACGGCCTGAGCCCGGAAACCTTCGCGAGGGTGCGCGCCGCGCTGGTGCAGATGCGGGGGCCCGCCTACGCGTCGCTGCTCAAACGCATGTACGACATCGACGGCTTCGAGCCCGCCGAGGACCGCGACTACGATCCCGTGCGCGCGGCCGTCGAGCTGCTCGGCGTCCGACCGCGCTGAGCTCCATCGCCGCTCGCCCCCCCGCGATGATCGACGTGGCCGGGCTGCGCGTCGTCCTGCCGCCCGCCGTCGTCGCTGTCGACGGGATCGACCTCACCATCGGCGCGGGCGAGTTCGTGGTGATCCTGGGCCGCTCCGGCGCAGGCAAGACGACGTTTCTCCGCGCGCTCAACCGCCTGGTGGAGCCCACAGCGGGCACGGTCCACGTGGACGGCCGGGCCATCACGGGCGCCGATGCCGCGACGCTCCGCACGCTCCGACGGCAGATCGGGATGGTCTTCCAGCAATTCAACCTGGTGCGGCGCGTCTCGGTGCTCGACAACGTGCTGGCCGGACGGCTCGGCTGGGCGCGATCGCTGCCCACGCTGCTCGGACGCTTCGGCGCGGAGGATCGGCGCATCGCGCACGAGTGTCTCGCGCAGGTCGGCCTCGCCGACTTCGCGGCGCGCCGCGCCGACACGCTGTCGGGCGGCGAGCAGCAGCGCGTGGCGATCGCGCGCGCGCTCGCGCAGGCCCCGTCGGTCATCCTCGCCGACGAGCCGACGGCGAGCCTCGATCCGGCGCTGACCGGCAGCATCATGGATCTGCTCAAGACGATCAACGTGCGCCGCGGGCTCACGCTGGTCGTGAGCCAGCACCAGCTCGAGACGGCGCTGGCCTACGCGACGCGCGTCGTCGGCTTCCGGCGCGGCCGCGTGGTGTTCGACGGCGCGCCGTCCGCGCTGACGCCGGCGGTGGCGGCGACGATCTACGGTGAGCACCGATGAGACGCGCGGCGGTGTTCATCGCCGTGCTCGTGCTGGCATGGACGGCGTGGGATACGGGCGCCGATCCGGTGCGGCTGGGACGCGGCATCCCCTGGATCGCCGATTTCCTGCGTCGCATGCTGCCGCCCGATCTCCGCGTGCTCCCGGCCGCGCTGCTGGGCGCGCTCAAGACGGGGGAGATCGCGCTGCTCGGCACCGCGGTGGCCGCGGTCCTCGCCCTGCCGCTGGGGTTCGTGTCCGCCCGCAACGTCGCCGCGCCCGCGATCTTCCACCCCGCGCGCCTGGCGCTGAACTTCTTCCGCAGCGTCGACACGCTCGTCTACGCGCTGGTGTTCGTCGCCGCCGTCGGGCTGGGACCGTTTCCCGGCGTGCTGGCGGTCGTCGCCTACACGACGACGTCACTCGCCAAGCTCTATTCCGAGGCGATCGAGGGCATCGATCGCGGGCCCGTCGACGCGATCACGGCGACGGGCGCGACGCGACTGCAAGTGCTGCGGTTCGGTGTGTTGCCGCAGGTCCTCCCGCTGTTTCTCTCCTACGTCCTCTATCGGTTGGAGACGAACATTCGCGCCGCCACCGTGCTCGGCTTCGTCGGCGCCGGCGGCATCGGGTTTTATCTCCAGACGTATCTGCGGATGATCGACTATCCCGCGGCGTCCACCGTGCTGCTGGTGACGGTGGTGATGGTGATGGTCGTGGACGCGATCTCCTCGCGGCTGCGCGCGCGGCTCGTGTGACCTATCCCCCCACGAACTCCTTCACCATGCGCGCGACCACGTCGGGCCGCTCGAGATGCGGCACGTGGCCGGCGCCCTCCACCGTGTGCACGCGCGCGCCGGCGAGCCGCCGCGTGAATTCATCGGCGTACACCGGCGGCACGAGACGGTCTTCCTTTCCCCAGATGAGCAGCGCCGGTGCGGTGACTCGATGGATGCGCTTCTTGAGCCCCTTGTCGGGGATGGGCCAGATGAACTTGCCGGTGGCGCCCATGCCCCACACCAGCCGCACGCGCGCCTCGGTCGCGGCATCCGGATCTGCGCCGGTACCGAACATCCGCCGCGCCGCCTCGCTCTTGGAATCGCGGAAGACGTACTCGGGTAGCCGCGCCGGATCGAGCATCATCCAGTTCACGACGCGGTCGCCGTCGCGCCAGAAGCCCAGCGGCGCGATCAGCGCCAGCCGTCGCACGCGCGCGGGATACGCGGCGGCGAGCTCGCACGCGAGCATGCCGCCGAACGAGTGGCCGACCAGCGCGGCGGTGTCGAGCCCCAGCGCGGTGAGCAATTCGTCGTAACAGAGAACGAGATCCCACAGCCCATCGAGGTGATAGACGTCATCGGGGGTTTCCGGCGTGGTGCCGGGATGCTCGGGCGCGTGAACGGTAAAGCTCTTCGCCAGCTCGTCCAGGAACGGGTCCCACGTGAGACCCCACGGGCCGTGGAGAAACACCAGCGGTGGTCCGCTGCCCTCCGAGTGGACGCGGATGCGAACCTTGCCGTCCCAGACGGCAATCGTGCGCGCGCTCATGCGCCGCCGCCCGCGGCGGCGACGGCGGCCGCCGCGCGCGGCGCCCCGGTGCCACGCAGCCGCTCGGGCCACCAGTGATTGACCCAGCCCTCGTCATTCCACTCGCCGCGGAGCGAGGGCAGCACGTCGCGAGCGAAGCGATCCATGTTCTCGAGCGTCAGCTCGTGCGGCATCGAGCCGATTTGCAGCAGCACCATCAGGTTGCCCACGCGCAGGCCCTTGACGACCTCTTCCTTGATGCGGTCGCGCACCGTGGCAGCGCTGCCCGCGATGACGTAGCCCTTCTCGACGAAATCGCGGTAGCGCAGCGCCTTCGTGTCCTCCGCGCGACGGATGTTGCTCTTCGCCGCGGCCACCAGGCTGCGATAGTCCTGGTTGCCGGGCGGCGAGAGGTACTGGATCGGCCAGTGCAGGCACTTGTGATAGAAGTACTCGACGTGCCGCGCGTACTTGGCCTCGGCGGCCGCGTCGGTCTCGGCGACGGCCACGAGCTGCAGGAAGCCCGCGCGGTACGGATTGGTCTCGCGTCCCTTCTTCGCCACCACGTCCCAGTAGCCCTGCATCATCGTCTTCGCCGCCTTGGCGCCGGAGTACGACAGGAAGCAGTAGCAGACGTCGTTGTCGACGGCGAAGTCGAACGTGCTGATGCTGCCGGAGCCCGGCACCCACACGGGAGGATGCGGCTGCTGGATCGGCCGCGGCCAGAGATTGACGTTGGCGAGCTGGTAGTAGCGCCCGTTCCACGCGAACAGCTCGCGTGACTGCCACGCCTTGAGCGTCAGCGCGAAGGCCTCGCGGTAGCGCTCGCGGTGCTCCATCGGCGTGATGCCGTAGCAGAGGTTCACGTCCATGGCGCTGCCGAGCGGCAGACCCGCGACCAGCCGTCCGCCGCTGATGCAGTCCAGCATCGCGTACTCTTCCGCCACGCGGATCGGCGGATTGGACGTCGGCAGCGTCGCGCCCATCTGCACGATCGCGACGTCCGTGCCGTTGGTCGCCTTGGCGAGGACGGCGCCCATGATGTTCGGGCTCGGCATGAAGCCGTAGGCGTTCTGGTGGTGCTCGTTGGTGCACACGCCGTCGAAGCCGGCCCGCGCGGCGAACAGCAGCTCGTCGAGCGTCCAGTTGTAGTACTGCCCCACGCGCTCGGCGTCGGCCAGCTCCCACCACGGCGGCGTGACCCACACCGACTCGTAGCGCTTCTCGAAGTCGTCCGGCAGCTCGCGATGCGGCATCAGGTGGAATGCGCTGATCTTCATCTCAACCCTCTCGCTTCGGCGGCCACTGGATGCCCATCTGGTCGAAGCGGCGCAGGCGGTCCTGCCCGAGACTGCGATCCCAGACGTCGGCGAGCGCGGCCGCGGACCAGCCGCCCTCGCCCGTGAGCGTGCGTAGCGGCGCCGGATGCGAGAACAGCGTCACCTCGTCGCCGCGCACGCCGACGACCTGGCCGGTGATGTGCGCGGCACGATCACTGGCGAGAAACGCGACGACGGGGGCGATGGCCTCCGGCGGTGTGGCCGTCGCCATCGCGCGGCGCTCGCCGGGCAGGCGCTGGGTCATGCGCGTGTCGGCGGTCGGCGAGATGCAGTTGCAGCGCACGCCGTACTTCGCCATCGCGAGCGCGACCGAGCGCGTCAGCCCGACGATGCCCTCTTTCGCCGCCGCATAGTTCGGCTGGCCGGGGCTGCCTTCGAGGCCCGCCGTCGAGGTGAACGTGATCATGCAGCCGGACTTCTTTTCGCGCATGTGCGCCGAAGCGGGGCGCATGACGCTGAAGTGGCCCTTCAGGTGCACGGCGATGACCGCGTCCCACTCGTCTTCCGTCATGTTGAAGATCATCCGCTCGCGCAGGATGCCGGCGCAGCAGACGACGATGTGCAGGTCGCCGAACGATTTCAGCGCGGCGTCGACCATGGCCTTGCCGCCCGCCATCGTCGCCACGTTCTCGGCGGCGGCCGCGGCGCGACCGCCTGCCTTCTCGATCTCCTTCACCACCGCCTCGGCCGGGGCGCTCGACGGATCGCGGCCGTCCACGCTGACGCCGTAGTCGCCGATCACGACGGACGCGCCCTCAGCCGCCAGACCGATCGCCACCGCACGACCGATGCCGCTGCCCGCGCCCGTCACCACCGCCACTTTCCGATCCAACAGACCCATGCGGCGCTCCTTTCCTGGTGCTCGGCATCATACCCGATCCACCGTGACGACCTCGATCACCCAGATCGCCAGGAGCAGGTACGCGAGCCCGATCGTCAGCCCGCCGGCGAGATCGGAAAGCCAGTGACGGTCCAGATAGAGCCGGCTGAACGCCACGATCACCACCGTCAGCGTGCAGAGCGCGCTCGCGAGCACGCGCCAGCGGCGCCGACGCCTGGATGCGGTCGCCACGAGCCAGATCATGAGGCCGAAGAACACGACGAGGCTCAGCACGTGCCCGCTAGGAAACCCCCACGGCGACTCATCGGGACGCGCCCGCCCGATGCTCCACTTGGCAATGGCCTGCAGCGCGCCCGCCCCCGCCATCAGCGCGGGCAGCGCCACCGCCCAGCGGCGCTGCCGGCGCCACAGAAGCACGGCGACGCCGGCTCCAATCAGCAGGAGGATGCCGAATGGACCGCCCAGCTCGGTGATGAACACCATCGGCAGGTACGGCGTCTCCTCGCGCAGCATGCGGATCCACGTGCGGGTGCCGTAGTCGATGGCGAAGAACTGCTGATGCGCGGCGAGCACAGCGAGGGCGATGTAGCCGGCGAGCGAGGCGAGCGCGCCGCTCAGCAGCCAGCGCGGCTTGCGGCCGTGCACCAGCCGCCGATGGCGCGAGGCTTCCGCCGTCATGCACGATATGTACCGTGAGATTCGTCAAACCGCTCCTGTTCATCGCGGGCGCGATCCTGCTCGCCGTCCTCATCCACCGCGTCGGCGCCGAGCCGATCCTCACAACGCTGCGCACGCTCGCCTGGTGGCAGTTCATCCTCATTTGTCTGCCGTACGCCGTCATCCTCGCGGTGGACACGCTCGGCTGGCGCTTCGCGTTCGCCCGTGATCGCGCGCCGTTCTGGCGGCTCTACGGCGCGCGGCTCGCCGGCGAAGCGCTCAACGTCGTCACCGCCGTCGGCTCGGTGGGTGGCGAGGCGGCCAAAGCGTGGCTGGTGCGGCGTGACGTCTCGTACGCCGAGAGCGTGCCCTCGATCGTCATCGCGAAGACCACCATCGTGATCGCGCAGGCGATCTTCCTGGTCATCGGCATCGTCCTCGCGTGGACGGCGCTGGACATCAGCGGGCCCGTAGTGCGCGCGATGCTCTGGCTGCTGGTGATCGAGGTGCTCGCCGTCGGGGGTTTCTTCGGCGCGCAGGTGGCCGGGCTCGTGCGTCACGGCGGGCGGCTGCTCGTCTGGGCCGGCGTGACGGCGAATGCGTCGGCCGCCGAGAAGCTCGACGCCTCGCTGCGTCACTACTATCGCCACGAGTGGCGTCGCTTCGCGGCGTCGACCGGCTTTCACACGCTGGGCTGGCTGGTCGGCGCCGCGCTCGAAGCCACGCTGATGCTCTGGCTTCTCGGCGTGACCGCATCCGTGTCGACGGCCACGGTCATCGAGGCGCTCGGCTCGGGCGTGCGCTTCGCGTCGTTCATGGTCCCCGCGAGTCTCGGCGCCTTCGAGGGCGCGAACGCCGCGGCGTTCGGCGCCCTCGGCTTCGGGGCGGCGGCGGGACTCGCCTTCAGCGTCGTGCGGCGCGCGCGTCAGGTCGTGTGGATCGTGCTGGGACTGCTGGTGCTCGTCGGTATGCGCCTGGCCGATCGCTAGGACGCACGCTCCGCCGGCGTCTCCACGGGGGCGTCGTCCTCGATCGTCCGCGCGCGCAGCGCTTCGATCGCCCCGGACGGGACCACCAGCGGCAGCGCCCGTCGGCGCGTGCGCAGTGTCTCGCGCCGCCGCGGCGTGGTCACCGTGACGTGGCGGCCGCGATAGAGACCGACCCCGTTCCAGCGGCCGGGCAAGCGCAGCAGCAGCGAGAATAACCGCCAGGCGAGACGCAGCTTTCCGGTCCTCGGGATGAGGAAGACGTCGAACATCCCGTCGATCGGCGAGGCGGCCGGTGTGAGACTGAGAAAGCCGCGATATGTCTCGACGTTGGCGACGGTGACGAGCACGGCGTCGCTCGCCACGTCCGCGCCGTCGACCTCCACCTGAAAGCCCGCGAGCCGCGCGCTGAACAGGAAGCGGCGGCCCACCCCCCAGTACCAGAGGTAGCGCAGCATCCGGTTCTTCGGCTGTCGCCGACCCCGCTCCGCCACTTCCTGGATGTGCTCGAGCAGCCCGTACGAGCGATGCGACAGGAACAGCTCGTCACCGATCGCGCCCACGTCGACGCGGCGTCGCTGACCGTGCTCCAGCAGGTGGATCACGGCGTCGGCGCGGTCGGGATGGCCGAAGACGCTCGCGAAGATGTTTCCGAAGCCCGCGGGCACCGGGACGAAGCCGGCGTCGGAGCGAATCGCGGCGGGCGCAGCAGCGCTTTGCGTGGCGTCGCCGCCGATGCACACGACATAGTCGAACTCGGCCGGGCACGTCGCCGCCCAGCGGCGGAGACTTTCGAGGTCGTGGAAAGACTCGACGTCGGTTCGCCAGCGGCGCCGTCCCAGCAGCCGGCTGAGACGACGCGCGACCTGTCGCGCTGCCCCCGCGCCGGAGCCGGGGGTGACGACGATCTTCACCACCCGGCCCGGTTGGCTCATGCGAACCGATTCTTGAAGTAGGAGTCCTTCTTCACGATCTTGTCGCCGCGGAACGTGAAGACGTCGCAGCCGTTGACCTCGATCTTCTTGCCGTCGGCGCTGGTGGCGGTGAATGTCCATTCCGACAGGCCGCGATCGCCGGCCACGAAATGGCGCGCCCGGCCGAAATGAGCGTCGGGGAACATCTTGAAGACTTTCGCGAACGCCTCGCGGACCCGCTCGCGGCCCTCGTAGTGCGTGCCGCAGGTCTCCTTGCCCGCCGTCGTCTCGAACACGCAGTCGTCCGCCATGAACGTCATGATGAAGTCGACGTCGTGGCGATTCCAACCGTCGCCGAAGGCCTCCAGGTCTTTGATCGTCACCATGCCTGCCTCCACGTGATTAGAGCTGTCCCGAATCACCCCAACGCTCGAGCAGCGCGCGGTACTCCGGATCGTCGTAGCGTGCGAGCATGAATGCGGGCGCGTACGACGGCAACGACCGCCCCGTCACGTGGCCGGCCACGAGCTCGCCGGCCACGTTGCCGGCCATCAAGCCATAGCCGCCGAGCGCGCCGCATACGTACGCGCCCTCGACCGGCAGCGGGCCAGCCAGGAAGCGATTCTCGCGCGTCTTCGTGTAGTAGCCGCCATCGACCACGGCGCGCGGCAGCCGATCGGCGTAGCGTGCGAACGCCGGCACCATGCGCGCCATGCCGCGAATGACGAGCTCGGTGTACGCGGGGTCGAACGACATCGGGAACACCGGCTCGACCCGATCGAGATGATACGTCCACAGTAGCAGCACGATCGGACTGTCGCCGCCACCCTCGGGACGGCCGTGCGCGCCCGTCGGAAGCTCCTCCAGCAGATCGGGGCGGCTCGGCGCGAGCGCCGCACGCTCGTCGTCGCTCCACGCCACGCGCACGGGATCGGTCCAGATCAGCATCGGCGCCTCGCGTGGCATCGCGCCCAGCGTGTCGGCGAATGCGATCTTTGCGTGTTGCTCGCAGAACACGGGCAGCTCGATGCCAAGCACCCGCGCTACCGGTGCAAGGAACGGGCCCGCAGCATTCACCACGCGCGGCGTCGCGAGCATGGTGCCGCTCACGGTGACGCCGCGCACGCGCCCTCCGGCCGTCGCGATGCGCTCGACGCGCCCGGACATGAGTCGCACGCCTTTCTCACGCGCACGCTCGAGCATGTGCATGCCGAGCTGTTGGCCGCTGAGCCAGCCGCATCGCCGTCCGTGGAACACCGCCAGCGTGTCATCCGCCAGGTACGGAAAGTGCCGGCGGATCAGCGCGCGGTCGGTGATGACGTCCACGCCGACGGGCTGGTCCTCGAAGCCGTCCTCGGGCGACGGCCGATACTCGCTCGCGGCGCTCGCGTGGATGCGCGCGGGGCCGGAGCCGAGCGTCTCGGCCTCGCGCGCCGACTCGATGAATCGCTCCGCGCGCGTCGGATCGGCGGTGGCGAAGAGATAGCCGCGACGATTCATCCGGAACACGTTGCCGCTCTCGCGCGCCAGCTCCTCGAGCAGGTCGATCGACCGGTTCATGGCGGCCACCATCGCGTCGCCGGGGCCGGGCCACAGGTTTCGATAGCACTCGGTGGATTTGTCGCTCGTGAGTGACAACGGGGAACGCTCGTCGACGAGGACGATGTCGGTGACGCCCTGGCGCGCCAGATGAAAGGCGGTCGCGATGCCGGCGATGCCGGCGCCGCAAATCACGACCTCCGCTGTGCGGGCGCTCACGGCCGTTCACGCTATCATGAACCCGTCCTCATGCACGTCCGTGGAAACGCGCGCCAGCGTCTGCGTGACATCGCCCGCCGCGCGATGCTCGAGCGCGGTCTCGAGCCGGACTTCTCTTCCGCCGCGCGCGCCGAGGCGGAGGCCGCGCGCGGCCAGGCCGACGGCACCGGCGCGCTGCGGGATCTCCGGGACCTGCTCTGGTGCTCGATCGACAACGACGATTCGCGCGACCTGGATCAGCTCACCGTGTCGGTGGATGCGCCCTCGGGCGCGCGGCGCGTGCTGGTCGCGGTGGCCGACGTCGACGCGGCGGTGGCGAAGGACTCGGCGGTCGACGCGCACGCGCGCATCAATACGACGTCGGTCTACACGGCGGCGCAGGTGTTCCCAATGCTGCCCGAGCGCATGTCGACCGATCTCACGTCGCTCAACCAGGACGCGGACCGGCTGGCGATCGTCGTCGACGTCACGGTCGGCGCCGACGGCGCGGTGGCCGGCGGCGAGGTCTATCGCGCGCGCGTGCGCAATCGCGCCAAGCTCGCATACAACGCGTTGGCGGCCTGGCTCGACGGGCGCGGCCCCCTGCCCGCAGCCGCCGCGGCCGTGAAGGGTCTGGACGCCAATCTGCGTGCGCAGGACGCCATCGCCCAGGCGCTGAAGGCCGAGCGTCACCGGCGTGGCTCCCTCGGCCTTCGCACGCTGGAGACACGCGCGGTGTTCGACGGCGACGCGCTCGCCGACCTGCAGCCCGACGACGAGAATCGCGCGCGGCAGCTGATCGAGGATTTCATGATCGCCGCCAACGGCGTGACCGCGCGCTTCCTGGCCGCGCGTCACGTCGCGTCGCTGCGCAGGGTGCTGCGCACGCCGGAGCGCTGGGATCGCATCGTGGTGCTCGCCGCCGATCACGGCGGACGCCTGCCGGCCACACCCGACGCGGCGGCGCTGGCCGCGTTCCTCTCCGCCCAGCGTACGGCGGATCCCGAGCGCTTCCCCGACCTCTCGCTGGCGACCGTCAAGCTGCTCGGGAAGGGCGAGTACGTGGTGAACGGGCCCGATCAGCCGCCAACTGGTCACTTCGCGCTCGCGGTGCGCGATTACACGCATTCGACGGCGCCGAACCGTCGCTTCCCCGATCTGATCACGCAGCGCTTGATCAAGAGCGCGCTCGCGGAGCGTGCGCCCGCATACGGCGTCGACGAGCTCGACGGCCTCGCGCGGCATTGCACCGAGCAGGAAGACGATGCGGCCAAGGTCGAGCGTCAGGTGCGCAAGTCGGCGGCGGCGCTCCTGCTCGAGGGCCGCGTCGGCCAGCGCTTCGACGCGCTCGTGACCGGCGCGTCCGACAAAGGCACCTGGGTGCGGATCTCGCGGCCCCCGGTCGAAGGCCGGCTCGTGCGGGGCTTCGAGGGTCTCGACGTCGGCGATCGCGTCGAGGTGACGCTGAAGTCCACCGACGTCGAGCGCGGCTTCATCGACTTCGATCGGCGCTGACCCGTCGTTTCCTGCGCCTGTCTGTCACAAATCCGCGTTCTGCCTTTTTGTCTCTCCAGCGATGGGAAAACATTTACACGGCTTGTCTGAGAAGTCGCGCACGTCCTAGACTCCGGCTCTGGCTTTTTCGGCCAGGCACACACCGGGTGATGAACATGATCCTTCGCCGGTGTCGTATCTGGAGCATTGCGATCGTGGCGCTCGCGTCGGGCGCGCTCGTCGCCGCGTGCAGCGCGCCTCCTGACCAACACACGCCGTCCGCTTCCGCGGGGTTTTTCGTCGTGGCGCAGGCGCCGTCGGCAACGGCAGCCCCCGTCGCGCCCGCACCGAGCTCGGATCGTCCGATCGGCCTGCCACGCACGAGGGACTACGAGCCGAATCCGGAGCTTCGAGACATTTACTTCGATTTCGGCAAGGCCGTGATCCGTCCCGACGACGTAAAGATCCTCGATGCGAACGCGGCGTGGCTGCGCGCCCATCCCGACTACCTCGTCCTGATCGAAGGCCACAGCGACAGTCGTGGGACCACGGACGACAAGAACGAGCTCAACATGGATCTGGGCGAGCGTCGCGCGCAAGCCGCGAAGGAGCGTCTCGTCGCCCAGGGCGTCGAGCCGAAGCGCATCACGATCCTCAGCTATGGACAGGAACGGCCGCAGTGTGCGGAGCAGAGCGAGCGCTGCTGGAGCCAGAACCGGCGATCTCGCTTTCTCGTGAAGCCGCGCTAGCCGAGGTCAATCATGCACAACGAGCCCAGCGGCCTTCCGGACAGTTCTCTGCCGCGCTGCGGCCACGAGAATCCACCGACCGCCCACTTTTGCGACGTCTGCGGCGCCAAGCTGCTTCTGGAATGCCCGCGGTGCTCCACGGTCAACCGACGGCAGGCCAACTTCTGCGCCAACTGCGGGGTCGACCTGCGCGACATCGGACGTACGGACGCCGCGGCAGACCCCGTCCTGAAACCGCCCACGAGCGAGGACGCCGAGCTCGACGAGGCGGAACGTCTCGCGAGCCTCCAGCGATTCCTCCAGCGACAACCGCGCCCGCAACCACGTCCGCGCCGTGACAGGATGTGGCTGGCGATCCTCGGGGCGGTCGCGGTGGTTACTGTGGTCGGCGTCTCTGGCCTCGCCACCTACATGACGACTCCGCGCGCCGAGCGGCCGTCGTCGACCGACACCGCCGCACGACTGGGCATGGCTCCTGTGAGTACGGCCCCTCCGGACACGATGGTCCGGCCGGATCACGGCGATGGCTCGCCGTCCGCGGCGGCGCCGGAGACGGCGTCGGGCGCCGCGGCGTCCCAGCCTCGGGACGGCGGCGAGCTGACGTTCGTCGTGCCGGGCGAGCCTCCTTCATATGACGCCCACCGGGAAGAGACGTTCGCCCTGATCCATCCGGCGGCGCCGCACTACAACACCTTGCTGCGCATCGATCCGCTCGACCCGACGGGAACGCGCGTGGTCGGGGATCTCGCGACGTCGTGGACGGTCTCGCCGGACAAGCGCACGTACGTCCTTCGGCTTCGTCGCGGGGTGAAGTTCCACGACGGCAGCGAGATGACCTCTCGCGACGTACGCGCCACGTACGAGAAGATCATCAATCCGCCTCCGGGGATCACATCGGCCCGCAAGGGCGAGTACCTCCAGATCGAGACGGTGCAGGCGCCGGAACCGTACATCGTCGCCTTCAAGCTCAAGTGGCCGTCGCCCTCGTTCATTCACTCGCTGGCCTCGCCGTGGAACTGGATCTACAAAGCGGACATCCTGGAGCGCGACGTCCGCTGGTACGAAACACACGTCATGGGTACGGGGCCGTTCGTCTTCGTCGAGCACGTCAAGGGCTCGCGCTGGGTCGGGCGACGGAATCCGCAGTACTGGGATCGCGGCAAGCCACATCTCGACGGCTACCAGGCGCTCTTCATCCGTGACGACGCCGCGCAGGTGTCCGCCATCCGCTCGGGGCGTGCGCACATCCAGTTCCGCGGCTTCGCGCCGGCGCAGCGAGACGACCTCGTCGGCGCGCTCGGTGGAAAGATCACCGTGCAGTCGAGCCCGTGGAACTGCGTGCTGCTCGTCGCGGTCAACCACGACAAGGAGCCGTTTCACGATCGGCGCGTGCGGCGCGCGCTCTCGCTCGCGCTCGACCGCCACAGCGCCGCCGGCGCGCTGTCGAAGATCGCCATCGTTCGAGACGTCGCGGGCGTGCAGGTACCGGGCTCGCCGTTCGCCACTCCGCCGGCCGAGCTCATGAAGCTCGCCGGCTACGGGCGGGACATCCGCGAATCACGCTCCGAGGCGCGGCGCTTGCTGGCCGAGGCGGGCGTCCCGCAGGGATTCTCCTTCGTGCTCAAGAACCGGGACATCCCGATGCCCTACCAGCACATCGGCGCATGGCTCGTGGACGAGTGGAGCCAGGTCGGTCTGAAGGTGCACCACGAGATCCAGGATTCGGGCCAGTACTTCAGGGATCTCCGCGCCGGGCACTTCGAGGTCAGCACCGACTTCCAGTGCGGCTACGTGGTCGATCCGGACCTGGATTTGTACAAGTTCCAGTCGCGGAGCCGCAGCGACGCCAACTACGGCCGGTACACCGATCCCGAGCTGGATGACCTCTATGTCCGGCAGAGTCGTACGGTCGATCCCGAGCAGCGCCGCAAGTACATCCGCGCCTTTGAAAAGCGCCTGCTCGACGACGAGGCACACTACATCTATACCCTGCAGTGGCATCGCATCGTTCCCCACAGCTCCCGCGTCCGCGGCTGGATGATCACGCCCAGCCACTACCTCAACAATCAGCTCGACACGGTGTGGCTGACGGAGTAACGGCGGCGTGGTAGATTGGCGGTCACCCCCCGAAGGCATTGCGCGAGAACAAGAACCGGACCCGGTCTGACGACGCTCCAGCGGTTCGCATCGATGCCGACAACGAGTCGGCTTGGTGCGGAGCGCTGCGACTGTCGCTCACGCCGCGCGCCTTCGCCGTCCTGCGACACCTGGTCGAGCACCGGGGGCGGCTGATCACGAAGCAGCAGCTGCTCACCGCGGTGTGGCGGGACGCGATCGTGAGCGATGCGGCGCTGTCCAGCTGTATTCGCGATGTGCGCAGGGCGCTCGGCGACTCCTCGGGCGCGCCGCGGTACCTCCAGACGGTGCACCGACGCGGATTCCGATTCGTCGGTCCGGTCGCTTCGGCGAGCGTCATCCCGGCCTCGTGCGCGGCGTCGACACTCGTCGGCCGAGACGTGGAGCTCGCGCGCCTGCACGAGCATCTGGACCGGGCGCTGAGCGGCCGGCGGCAGCTCGTGTTCGTGACCGGTGAGCCCGGAATCGGCAAGACCGCGCTGGTGGAGACGTTCCTGTCACACATCGGTGACGCGGACGCCCTGCGCATCGGCTGCGGGCAATGCGTCGAGCAGTACGGCGCCGGCGAAGCCTACCTGCCGGTGCTCGAAGCGCTGGGCCGCTTGGGGCGAGCGACAGGCAGCGAGCGGCTCGTTGGGATCCTCACGCAGCATGCGCCGACGTGGCTGGAGCAGCTGCCGGGGCTGTTGAAGGACAGCGACGTGGAGACCGTGCGACGCCGGGCGCACGGGGCCACGCGCAATCGGATGCTGCGCGAGCTGGTGGAGGCGCTCGACGCGTTGACGCTCGACGCGCCGCTCGTGCTGCTGCTGGAAGACCTGCACTGGAGCGACTCGGCCAGCATCGAGCTCTTGGGCATGCTGGCGCGCCGGCGAGAAGTGTCGCGCCTGCTCGTCCTGGCCACGTACCGGCCCGCTGACGTCGCGTCCGCGGCGCATCCCCTGCCGCGGATCAAGCACGAGCTGCAGCTGCACGGACATTGTGACGAGATTCGCCTCGCGTTCTTGAGCGAGGCGGCCGTGGACGAATATCTTGCCCGCCGCTTTCCCGGGCACGGACTGCCGTCCGGGCTCGCCTCGGTGCTGCACCGGAACACGGAGGGCAATCCGTTGTTTCTCATCGATACGATCGACGACCTCATCGACCAGAGCCAGCTGCGCGAGGTCGACGGGCAGTGGCGGCTGCTGGGACCAGCCGAGGACCTGGCGTCGTGGGTGCCGAAGACCCTCTGGCAGCTCGTCGACAAGCAGATCGAGCTGCTGAAGAGCGACGAGCAGGCGATCCTCGAGGCCGCCAGCGTGGCGGGCGCCGAGTTTTCGGCGGCGGCCGTCGGCGCGGCCGGGATCGAGGCATCGCAGACCGAGCTGCGGTGCGAGGCGCTGGCGAGACGCGGTCAGTTTCTGCGTGCGGTCGGCAGTGCGGAGTGGCCCGACGGGACGGTGGCCGGACGGTATGCCTTCATTCACGCGCTGTATCGGCAGGTGCTCTATGAACGCGTCGCCATCGGCACGCGCGTGGCGCTCCATTTGAGAACCGCCGAGCGTCTCGAGCGCGGTTACGGCGAGCGGGCGCGCGAGGTCGCGAGCGAGCTGGCCCTGCACTTCGAGCACGGCAGGGATTTCGAGCGGGCCGCGCAGTACCGCAGACAAGCGGCGGAGCACGCGCTCCATCAGCACGCCTATCGGGAGGCGGGCGTGCACGCGACGATCGGACTCGAGTCACTCGGTTTGCTGGCGCGGTCCCGGGAGCGCGCGCAGCGTGAGCTGAGCCTCCAGGTGACGCTCGGTGCGGCGCTGACGGCGACGCAGGGTTATGGCGCGCCCGACGTGGCGCGGACGTACGGGCGCGCGTGGGAGCTGTGCGCCCAGGCCGGAGATACGCTGGAGCTGTTACCCGTGCTGCGCGGCCTCGGACGATTCTATGTCGTTCGTGGGGAGTTCCAGACGGCCCGCGACGTGGGGCGCCATCTCCTGGCCGTCGCGGAAGCCAGGCGAGACGCCGCGCTGCTCGTCATGGCGCACAACGCGTTGGGCGTCGCGTGCCTCTACGCCGGCGACTTCGAAACCGCCCTCGAGCATCTCGAGCGTGGGCTCGAGCGGTACGATTCGGAGCGGCATAGCCCGACGGGGTCGCCCGTGTTCCGCCTCGTTCCTCCCGGTATCACGTGCGCGATCCACGCCGCCTGGGCGCTGTGGATGCTCGGCTATCCCGAGCGTGCGGCCGCCCGCAGTCAGGAGGCGCTGGCGCTGGCACGCTCCCTCGATGATCCCTTCAGCCTCTCGTATGCGTGTCACCTCGCCGCCGCGTTGCACCACTGGCGACGAGAGCATGACCTCGTGCGGACGCTCGAAGACGAGGCTCTCGTCCACGACACCGAGCACGGCTTCGGGCTTCTCCTCGCGTCCGGGGTGATGCACCGCGGCTGGCTGCTCGCTGAAGAAGGACGGATCGAGGACGGGCTGGCTCGGACGCAGGAGGGACTCGCGAGGTATCGCGAGATCGGCGCCGCCACTGCGGTCCCCGGGTTTCTCGGGCTGGTCGCCGAGATGCACGACAAGCTCGGTCGGCACGCCGAAGCGCGTTCGGCGATCACCGAGGCCATGAACGTGGCGCAGAAGTCCGGACAGCACTACTGGGAGGCGGAATTGCACCGTCTCACCGGCGTGCTGACGCTTGGCGCCCAGCCGAATCCAGGGAGCGACGCGATGGGCGCCGCGGAGTCGTCGCTGCTGCGGGCGATCGAGATCGCGCGACGTCAGCGCGCCACGTGGCTGGAGCTGCGCGCGGCGGTGAGCCTGAGTCGCCTGTGGGCCGATCAAGGCAACGTGACGGGGGCGCGCACGCTGCTCTCGGGGATCTACGCCTCGTTCACCGAAGGATTCGACACGGCGGACCTGCAGGAGGCGAAGTCACTGCTCGAGACACTCAAAACTCCGTAATCGCCTGCTGCGCCGCCAGCTGTGCGGCGACGTGCCGGCAGTGGTCCGCGATCGCCTGATCGCCGAGCGCGCGAAATGCCTCGGCGCTGCGGAGCGCGCCGTCGACGGAGCGCTCGCGTCGTGCCCGAATCAAGGCGGTCAGGTACGCGTCCCGAGCGTTGACTCGCGCGCCGCGCACGCTGCCCGACGCCCGCCCGATCGCCATGAACGCATCGCCGACGGCGATCATGCTTTCCCAGCTGCGGCTCTCGAGCGCGGCGCCATAGGCGTCGTGCCAGACGCGAACGGCAGCATCGACGTGTCCCCGCTCGAGCTCGCGCTCGACGACCTCGAGATGGGCGCGCCAGTGGCGATCGTCCGTCGTACGGCCGACCGGCACGAGATCTTCTCGGCGCTCGAGCAATGCGTGCGTGGCCGCACGGTCGCCCCGCAGCGGCGTCAGGCCTCCGCCCCGGGCCAGTGATCCAACGACGATCACGCACAGACCAAGAAATCCGCCTGCCAGAATGAGGTGTCGCGTGGGTGTCATAGGGGACCACGCTAGTCGGCGGCCGGCGCGGCGTCTTGGGCGAATCCAGGGATTACTCAGGGAAATACTGAGGAAAAATTTTTCACAAGCGGGGCGCGCAACGGTGGTGACCGCGACGTTCCTGCTCGCCAATCGCTTCCCGCTGCTGCTCTGGTGGGGTCCCGAGTCAAGTCGGTGGACTCGGCCGACCTCCTGCGCGCGCTCAGCGTTCTCGCGTCGCCACCCTGAGCGTTAGCGAGTCCGGACCGACAGTAGCGCGTACCCGAGCAGCGCCCCCGCACAGGCGAGCACGAATAGTGGCAGAACATGGCCGAGTAGCAAGTGCGGCACATACGCAACCGGACACCAGAGGTCCACGGCGACCCACGCGCACGCGCCGGCGGCAAGTCCCATCACCGCCCCGTTGAGCGCGGGCCGCACCGGTGCATTCCGGCGGATGGCGAGGAACGATACGAGAGGCCCCACCGCGACGATAAGAGACAACGACAGGCATCTCTCTCCAGGTCGTTCCGGCCACGCCATCATGGCGTCGCCGAACGCGATGCTGCAACCGACCTTCCATGCCAACAAACTGACCGGGATGAGAACGCCTCCGTACAGAAGCGGCCGGCGCGACCGTCCGAGCATCGATCGGCCTCTCCAGAGTGCCAGCCACACCGCCGTCGCCGCGACACCAAGTGCACCACCGACCGTCGCTATCACCAGCCAGACCGGTCGCTCCAAGCGTTGCTGCGGGGCCACTTCGCCGCCGAGCCGCAATAGGTGACTCTCCGACATGAGCACCGCGAAGATGACAAATGCGCCAATCCCGCTAAAGGCCGCGACCATGCTGATGAATGTGTTGCGGCGGCGGACGGCTGCGCGCGTCGGTGACGCCTCCGCGGCGGCCGCCCTCAGGATCCGCGCCTTGAGCTCCGCGCTCATCACGCTTCTTCCGTTTCGCGAAGCACTGCACGTAACGCCACGTAGGCGCGATGCGCTTTCAGCTTCACGGCGGTCACCGACGTTCCCAAGACTTCCGCGGCTTTTTTGAGACTCAGGCCTTCCTGCTGCAGAAGCCTGTACGCAGTCCGCTGAAGCTCTGGAAGCGCATCGATCCGCTCCTGCAGGCGCGACTCGAGGCGGCGCGCGTGGACGAGATCGTCGGCGAGCGCCGTCGCGGCGGTCGGTTCGTACGTGATCCGGTCGTCGTCGGCCGGAGCGTCCGAGAATAGGCGTTGCTCCACGCGACGCCGCCGAGCACTGTCGGCCACGAGTCGCCGCGCAATGGCAAAGGCCCATGGCCTCACCGCGGCACCCGGTATGAATGATCCGCGGGCTCGGTGCATGTGCAGCAGCGTCTGTTGCATCAGGTCTTCCGCAGCGAAGGTATCTCGCGTGGCTTTGCGCAAGAAGCCCAGCAGGCGGGGCGCGATCGCGTCGTACAATTCGGCGAACGCGGCCTCATCACCTCTGGCGTAGCGCTCCATAGCGGCGTCCGCGCCGTCAACCCTGGGGTCTTGCACCACCGCACTCCCCAAAATACGAAGCTGAGCCACGAAAGTTTCTCTCCCGAGATCGGTCGGCCTCACAGAAACTCCCGCCCCAGCCTTCCGTAATCAGTCGACGAGCACAGCGCACGGAAAGAGAGATGCATGAAGACCTCGGAGCGTTTCTGTGAGGAGGTGATGTCTCGGGAGGTCGCAATGAGCTCAGTTTCCACCATCTATCACTCAATTGAAAAGAAGGAGTACGTCAATGTTCAGATGGCTGCACATTGCTGTTGCCACGGTCACGCTGGCGTGGCCGACGATTTCTTTCGCCGCTCCTATGATCTTCGAGGCGGCCGGAGCCGATCCCGCCGACATCCAGACAGTGGTCGACGATTTCCGGCACTTCCTGGGCGCTGACAACGGCGTGGGCGGCTCTTTCTCGGGTGGCCATCGCGAGATCAGCTGGGACGGCGTCCCCGACCGCTTTGCCGCCCCGAACAACCTACCAGCCAACTTCTTCAACGCGAACTCTCCCCGCGGCGTGGTCTTCTTCACGCCGGGCTCCGGCTTCCAGGTCAGCGCTAAGGATGGAGTCGCGCCGATCGAGTTTGACAATCTCCATCCGGGCGCGTCACACAAGTTCGCCACCTTCAGCCCGCCGCGGCTGTTTACGGCGCTCGGGAGCACAGTCACCGAGATCCTCTTTTTCATCCCCGGCACGGCGCAGGCGGCGACCACCCAGGGTTTCGGCAGCGTCTTCACCGACGTGGACCGCGACGACAGCACCAAGATCGAATACTTCGACGTCAACGGCTCGCTCCTGTTCAGCGGCTTCGCGCCGCGCGCCAAGGGCAACCAGACCCTCTCGTTCCTGGGAGTCGCCTTCGATGCCGGCGAACAGGTCTTCCTCGTTCGGATTACCACCGGTGATGTCGAGCTGGAAGGGAGCAACCACGGCGGCCATGACCTTGTCGTGATGGATGACTTCATTTACGGCGAGCCGCAACCCCTCACCACGCCCGAGGACCCCGCCCGGGGAGGGAAG
>Ga0075428_100000886_pt1 | contig 31498 bp, 27 predicted proteins | sample RhiMetdeltSRZDD2_FD_75291 | JGI IMG/M metagenome (GOLD analysis project Ga0075428, IMG submission 75291) | Populus rhizosphere microbial communities from Tennessee, USA - Rhizosphere MetaG P. deltoides SRZDD2 | ecosystem: Host-associated > Plants > Roots > Rhizosphere > Soil | place: USA... | reverse complement strand
ATTATATTTCCAGCTAAATATACTAAAAGGGTAATTAGAGAATTTCTTATAAGAATCTTGCTTTTTTTAAAATAATTGACAACAAAAATATAAAATGAGTTTATAAAAACAATACCAAATCCGAAAACCAAAAAAGGCATATAAATCAAAGACGCCCTATAGTCTGTGCCAATAATGAAATAGGCAACAAGTGGGGTTATTATAGCAAAGCATGCGAACAAAGCAAGGCTATAAATAGTAATTACCCGATAATTTTGATAAAAATCTCCTTTTGAAAATTTATCAAACAAATGGGCCGAATAGGCCAAAGAAACAGGTACAATAAAAAAGGCCTCATAACATTGACCGAACCGATAGGCAACTGAATAAATACCGACCTCATATTTTGTTAAGAAAAAACCGATAATATACTTATCAAAATTCATGGTAATAAAGTAGATCAGCGTAGTAAACAGAAAAGGCATCCCCTGATATAAATATCTTTTTAACCGGGTAAGGTTATTGAATTTGAAATCAAACCCAAATTCCAATTTATATTCATACAGGGTATACATTAAGAGAAGGAGATTGAAGACAAGATTAGAAATAATATAGCTAACTATGCCAAGGTTAAAATAAAAGATCAGGACTAAATTAAACCCGATCAACGCAACGCCATTGATACTTCTGATGATCGTATATTTTTTTGCCTGTTTTGAAATCTGCAGATAATACAGATACAAATAAATAATAATGTTTAAGTAAGTACCCGCTATCCCAAACAGAAACAGATGCGATGGATCCGCAATTGTTCCGGTGATCTTCAAAACAAAATAACAGGCAAAAATCAACACATAGACAGGTGTAATAATGAGGATCAGGATTAAACCAATATCATTAAAAAATATTCTCCTTGCCTCCTTATCCAGTTTATAATACTCCACCTGTATTAACTGATGCAGGCCAAAGATTGTCACATATAAAAGTATCGTAACAGCCACATTTACCAATTCCAATTCACCATAATCGGCCGGGGTAAACTGCCTGGTGAAGATCGGAATCAACAAAAATTGGGCTAATCCATAAATCAATATCCCAAATGAATAGATAAAAAAATGTTTGATCAACTCGGGTTTGATAAATCGGCCAGCGAGCTGAGTAATTTTTTTTATATACGTGCTCAAAATAGAAGTCACTTGAAATAATTTAATGAAATTTTCGGGTTATTATGGATGCAAAAAAATCGCTCATTTTTGAAACCCACTTTCCCAGGTTGTGCTGAGGTCCCGATGTTTAAGAAAACAGTGTATGGTTAAGAAAAAATCAATAAATTCATCAATTGAATGACTCATAGGCATGTTCAAAGTTATATTTATTTTCCTGTTAATCTAGTTTTAGCCTTTTGAATTTAGTATGAAATATAAGCTTGGAAGTCTTACAAGATATTTGGTATTATTTGTTATTACACTTTCATTGTTGTGGTTTGCGTTCAGGGGAATCGACTTAAATAAACTTTTTTCAGAAATCTTACGAGCAAAGATTTCCTGGGTAGCATTGTCAGGAATATTTTCATTGGTTGCTTTTCTGGTCCGTGGCTATCGCTGGAAACTGCTCATCGAACCGCTTGGCTATTCTCCTTCACTCAAGAACATAACTTATTCTGTTATGATTGGCTATTTTGCCAATCTTGCATTACCAAGATTAGGAGAAGTGACCCGTTGTGGTGCTCTAAGCAAAACCGAGTCCATACCGTTTAATAAGTTGCTGGGAACTGTGATAGTTGAACGGCTGATTGATGTGCTTAGTCTTCTTATTTGTATTCTGCTGGCCGCCGCAATCGAATATAAAAGATTGGGAGATTTTTTTTACGAAAAGATCTTCAATCCCCTTGCAGAAAAATTGAAACTCGTGATGCAATCGCCACTATTGCTTGCCTTAATGATTTTATTGATGATCGTCTTAATAGGTTTTGCAATTTATTTCTTCCGAAAAAGCAGGGGTTCTGCATCGAAAGTCACCAGGTTAATAATAGGCTTTGTTGACGGATTAAAATCGATCGGTCGGCTGAAACGACCATGGGCCTTTATTTTCCAGTCTGCCTTTATTTGGGTATTATATTATCTTGGGGTTTATACAGCTCTGTTTGCGTTCGATTTTACAAGCGCTCTAGGAGGCGGTACCGCTCTATTCCTGCTGGTCGCAGGTGGAGTGGGCATGTCAGCGCCTGTACAGGGGGGAATCGGGGCTTATCATTTGTTGGTGAAAGAAGGTCTTGTGCTTTACGGCGTTAGCGAAGTCAATGGACTTGCCTTTGCGTTTATGTTACATGGCCTTCAAATGGTATTAGTGATCATTTTAGGTGCTGTTTCAATGTTCCTGTTGTTTTCCGCAAGAAGGAATAAGGAAAAAGCTTCAGTTTCGGCAAAAACTTAAACCATAGTTTTCGGCTATAAAGGATTTTCGTTTATTTTATAATTCATGACTTAGAGTTATGGCATCAAAAAAGAAAAAGAAATATTACCAGCAACCAAAAAGTACTGCAGGACAGCAGAATCAAACCATACCACAACCCAAAAAGGAAATAAAAATCGCTGCAAACCAACCGGTCAATTCCCTTCGTTTCGCATTGATGGTTACCGCCGGTTTTTTTGTAATTGCATTAATCGGGATGCTGAATCATGAAATGTGGCGTGATGAACACCAGGCATGGCTGGTGGCAAGAGATGCAAATTCGCTATCGCAATTATTGGCTAACATGAACTATGAAGGCAATCCTGCACTGTGGCATTTTTTTCTTTTTCTGATCACCCGTATTACCCATGATCCAGTTTACATGCAGGTATTTCATTTGCTGATTGCCACTTCATTTATTTTTATTTTCAACCGATATGCGCCATTAAGCAATCTTCATAAGATCTTATTTTCATTTGGCTATTTTGCAGTATATGAATATGCACTTATCAGCAGAAGCTATGCGCTGGGGATTCTGCTTGTCTTTGCCGTTTGTGCTTTGTATAAGAACCGAACCTCAAAATATATTTTAATCGGTGTGTTGCTGGCATTGTTAGCAAATGTTACTATTTATGCGGTTATCATTGGAGGCGGAATTGCCGGCATTCTTGTGCTTGACTATTTTCTCTACCAACAAAAAAATAATAAGGCACTACTTCAACTCGCAGCAGGCATACTCATTTTTGTAGTAGGTGTTGCAGGCTCACTCTACCAGATCTGGCCTGAAAAAGACAATTCATTTCCTGCTCCATATGCAACAGGTTTATTTGAATTTGCGCGATGGTGGCAGACGGCCTCAAAACTTTTTACCACTTATTTATATATTCCAAAGGCTGAGGAGAATTTCTGGAACACCGACATTTATATTAAGGGCCCCAACGTAATTGCTGCTGGCAACCTCAGCGCTTGGCTTCAAAAATATCCTTCATTTGTATGGGCATGGATCATTATGCCGATCATGATTTTTGCTTTAGGTGTAATTAGTTTTTTAAGAAAACCACTGATATTATTACTTTATTGCGGAACAACGTTTGGCCTGTTAGCGGTTTTTTATTATACAGCATTGGTACATTCCAGGTATTGCGGTTACCTGCTCATTTCACTTATAATTTGTTTCTGGCTTGCAGAATATTATCCTGAAAAAAAATATCATTCCAATTTCACCGGTTATTTGGCCGGTTTAGGCAAAAAAATAAACAAACCTTTCTTGACTATTGTCCTATTGCTAAACGTCATTGGTGCAATTGTCGCCTATAGTATGGATCTCCAGTATAAATTTTCCACCAGTAAAATTGCATCTAATTATATTAAACAAAACAAGCTCGATAGTTTACCTATTGTCGGTATCACTGATTTTACTGTATCGCCTTTAGCTTCATACCTCGATAAAAAGATATACTATTTGCAAATGAAAGACATGGGGAGTTTTACTATTTGGAGCAACAAAAGACAGGACCAAATGACCTTTGAAGAGACGGTTGCCGGGTTAGGGGCCTATATGAATAGAGGAAATCCAAGAGTTCTTTGGGTTAAAAACAGCGCCCCTCAGATATCATTGGATGGAAAAAATAACCAGGATTTGGAAAGGGCAATTCTTTTCGACAATCTGCAGGTAGACCTGCTACAAAGGGTTGATGGAGGCATAGTTAAGGACGAAACATATTATATTTACCTCGTGCAGAAAGTTGATCCTGCCAGCATTGATGGCTCTAGGTATATACGAATTGGTACGTTGACGAAATAAGCACCCGTATGAGCTTCGCTGCTTATCTCAGGCCCGAAAACCAAAGCAATTTGATGTTTTAAATAACGTTTTATATTTTACCAAAAAATAAGCGCTGATCATGATCCACGGGAAGAAAGTTGTAGTTGTGTTGCCCGCCTATAATGCGGCAAAAACCCTTGAAAAAACGTACAAGGAGATCGATTTTAATATTGTAGATGATGTTATACTTGTTGATGATAACAGCAAAGACAATACTATAGAGGTTGCCAAGCAAGTTGGTATAAATCATATTTTAAAGCATGACCGCAATTATGGGTATGGCGGCAACCAGAAGACATGTTATAACTATGCGTTAAAGATCGGGGCTGATGTTGTTATCATGCTGCATCCCGATTATCAATATAATCCGAAACTCATTCCGTCAATGGCGTACCTGATCGCTAAAGACGTCTTCCAGGTTGTGTTGGGTTCGCGCATTTTAGGAGACAGGGCCATGATCAACGGAATGCCGGTTTACAAATACATTGCGAACAGGATCCTTACATGGACACAGAATTTCATCATCTGGCAAAAACTTTCCGAGTATCATACCGGTTACCGTGCTTTTTCAAAAGAGGTTTTAGAGCGATTAAACCTTGAAGCAAATTCTGATGATTTTATTTTCGATAACCAAATGCTTTGTCAAATATTTTATCTCGGTTATGAGATAGGGGAAATATCATGTCCTGCAAAATACTTTGAAGAAGCCTCCTCTATAAACTTCAGCAGGAGTTCAAAATATGGGTTGGGTGTTATCGGTACTTCTATTAAATATCGTCTGAATAAATGGGGGATTTTGAAGTCGGATATTTATCATAAGCCTGCAGAAAAAAGAATAGAAGTGATTGCAGGTAAATAACCTTGCTCACTCCTGTTCTGATCTACTTAACAAAGAAAAAAGTCCGTTTATAATTTTCTGAGGACAGCATCAGAGTTAAGGTGAAATCGAGAAAGGGTTTCTTGCTAAGGGTTTTTAATCTGTTTCCTCAAAATCATTTACATTAGCGATGAAAATCAATGCTATGGCAAATTATCATTTTGAGAAATGGATGTATAAAACAATCCTTGGCTGCCTATTGATTGCCGGAGGGGTTTTCTTTATGTATTATGCTTTTACCCATTTTTACAGGGACAACTGGATCCTTTATTCATCGATCTGTTCCGCTGGTATTACTATTGGTGCTTTTCTTCTAAGCAGTGCTGCCGTAAATAAAGTAAAATCAGATATTATTAAGAAACAAAAAATAAAACAGCAATCCGGATAAAAAAATCCTGGTCTCAAACAGGATTTAAATTTTATTTTTTTACTATCAATTCAAACTTCGAAAGTCGACCGGCACTAATCGGCTCACCCCAGGTTCCTGCATGGTAACTCCATAGATCACATCAACAGCACTCATGGTCATTTTATTATGTGTGACGATTATGAATTGCGAGTTACCACTAAACTCTCTGATCATATTGGTGAACTTTCCAACATTGGCATCATCAAGCGGTGCATCCACCTCATCCAAAATACAGAACGGTGCAGGCTTGATAAGATAAATGGCAAATAACAATGCAGTCGCAGTTAAAGTTCTTTCGCCACCACTAAGCTGGGTAAGTGATGTAGGACGTTTCCCTTTAGGTTTTGCAATTACATCAATGCCTGTCTCAGCAAGGTTTTCGGGATTTTCTAAAATAAGATCACACTGATCATCTTCCGTAAACAAAGATTTAAATACACGAAGGAAATTCTCTCGTACCAAATGGAATGTTTCTAAAAACTTCTGGTTTGCTGTTGCTTCAACCTCTTGTATTGTTTGTAATAAACTTTCTTTTGCTGATACAAGATCATTCTTTTGTTCAAGAATGAACTCATAACGTTTTTTCATTTCAGTAAAAGCTTCGATGGCCGTCGGATTTACTTCGCCAAGATTTTCCAAACGCTTTTTCATCCTGTCAGTCTTTTCCTGCAGCTCATCAACGGTCATTTCATTTACTCTGGCTTCATCAAGAATATCTTCGAGCTGAATGCGAAACTCTACATGCAATCTTTCTTTCATTCCTGCTAATTGCAGTTTTACATCATTCAGTTTATCCTTAATTTCAGCAAGGAAATGTTCAACCTGTTCTTTATCCTTCACTTTATGACGAAGCAGGCTTTCTTTTTCACTTAATTCATTTCTGAAATTATAATATGCCTGGTCTGCTTCATTCAACTTCCTTTCTTCATCTTCTTTGCTCTTCATCATGCTGAATAATTCGTCCTCAACCTGCTCAAGTTGTTCGATACACTGCTCGATTTGTTGTCTCGTGTCCAAAAGCTGTGAAGTATTATTTTCGATTTGCTGTTTCAATTCATTCAACTGGTTATTCTTGAAATCCAGTTCCTGTTTCAAGGCAGCCATCTTGCTCTGCTGTTTCGTCACCAACAAATTGTATTCATTGTACTGGCGGTTGGCCTCATTGTAAAAGCCTTCTTCATTTTTAAATATTGCTTCTCCTTCGTTCAGTTTCGCTGCATGAATCACCAATTCTTCACTAAGCCATTTCAGATCATTGCGGGTTGCCTCAACCGAATTCTGTGTTTGTTGGATCTGCGCCTGGAGGTCTTCCTGTCGTTGCTGACTTTGATTTTGAAGAGCATGAAGATTTTCCAGTTTGTTATGCAATGAGAAAACCTGGTTGGTGAGTTCCTGGATCTCTATCTCAGTATTCTTTACAGCATATTCACGCAGGTCTTCATTAAAAGCAATTACTTCATTATGTCTTTCCTGGATTTCTTCCTTCAACAATTCAACAACGGCATTCTGTGATAAAATTTCCTCTTGTAGCTTTTCCAAATTTTTTGCACGGCCAATTTTTTTCCCTTCAAATAAACCAACGCTGCCACCGGTCAAAGAATATTTTCCTTTTACATAGCGGCCATTCTTTTCTATGACAACAAAACCATTGCTGTTTTGCAATGCCTCTTCATTTTCAGCAATAAAAACATTGCTCAATAAATGCTCAGCCAGTCTGCGGTATCTGTCTTCTACTTCGATCACACTCAATGCATGTATGGCACCCTCTAATGAATGCGAATAATTTAACTCATTACCATCTACAGCATCCAATAAAAAGAAATTAGCCTTCCCTTTTTTATGCTCGTCAAGTAAATGAACAGCCTGTAAACCTTCGTGTAAATTATTTACAACATAATAGCTGAGATAAGGCTCAAGCACATTTTCCAAGGCAGTTCTGTATTCTTCTTTTACATAAATAATATCAGAAAGAATTGGGGCTGTATGATTCCATCCCTGGTTATTATGCAGAAACTTCACACTTTCAGGATAACCTTCCATTGAGTCGATCAGGCTCTTTAGCAAGTCATGCTCATTTTTCTTCGAATCAAGTCTCCTGCTTTCATCAGCCAGATTACTTCTAAGCGTTTCAAGCAAAGCCTGTGTTTGTAATATTTGATCTTTAGTATAATCCTGGTGCTTTTGTAACTGGTCCAGATCCGTTCTTTTAATATTCAGCTCCCTTTCTCTTAGATGCAATTCATCAGCGAGATGTTTACGTTGCTGATCTCTTTGCACTTTATCATCATCTATCTGTTGGATAGCACGACTAAGATTTTGAATTGATGTATCGGCGATCACTACTTTTTTCTCTGCTTCAAATTGATTGCGCTGCACCTGCTGATAGCCACTGCGTAATCCATCCAATGCAATTCTCTTTTCATCCATCACTACTCTTTTCGCATCCATTTCATTTCTCAATTGCATCAGTTGCTCATTCATTCCTTCAAGCAGCTGACCTTCCTCTTCCAGCTGCGTGCCGGTAAAGGCAATGCTTTCTTCAATCCCCTGTTGTTGACCTTCCGCTTTTTGTAAAAAATCCTGCAGGCCTGCTTCTCTTTCTTTCAGATGATCCAGTCTTTGTGCGGCAAGATTTTTTTCATTCTCTTTTGTTCTTAAATTCTGCAGCATTTCGTTGAATGCATACTGCATAGCCTGCAACTCCCTTTCTCGTTCGATGAACACAACTTTATCTTGTTCCAATGTTGCTTCATCACCAGCTATTTCAGCTTCCAATTTTATTCTCTTATCTGTCTCGCTATCGTTCTGTGCATTGAGTTCTTTGTAAGTAATATTAAAACTTTCCAGTGCTGCTTTTGCTAACTCAACACTAACTTCACGATACTCTTTCTTAACCTCGTAATATTTCTCGGCTTTCTTCGCCTGGTTCTCCAATGATTTTAATTGGTTATTTATTTCAAATAAGAGGTCTTCGATCCTGGCAATATCCAGCTCAGTTGCATCAAGTTTCAGCTTTGCTTCTTTCTTTCTTGTTTTATAGATTGAAATGCCAGCAGCCTGTTCCAGCATGCGGCGACGGCTATTTTCTTTGTCTTTTATCAGGTCATCAACCATTCCCAATTCAATGATGGCATAAGAATCGGTGGACACACCTGTATCCATAAAAAGATTCTGGATGTCTTTCAGCCTGCATTGAACATCATTCAGGCGATACTCACTCTCGCCGCTTTTATAAAACTTGCGGGTTATTGTAACCGTGCTAAATTCAGTAGGTAATAAATTCTTCGTATTCTCGAAAGTCAGGCTTACCTCGGCAAGACCGGATGCAGAGCGGCTTTTGGAGCCATTAAACACAAGGCTGTCGAGGTTCTCGCTTCGCAGGTGGCTGATCTTTTGTTCACCGATCACCCAGCGGATGCTGTCAACGATATTTGATTTACCGCATCCATTGGGACCAACGATACCGGTTACGTTGTCATCAAAGTTGACAACAGTTTTGTCGGCAAAGCTTTTAAACCCTTTAATTTCAAGACTTTTTAGGCGCACGGGCGAACGTTTTAATAGCGGCGAATATAACCTGCAAAAATCATTTGTAAAACAATGATTTATTCACAGTACTGCATAAAGTTACGGGGATAATATTATTTGGCAACTGACTTCAGTTCCCTGAGTGACTTTGTTGCATCGCACACTTGACGCTAACAAATCTAATCATCCTTTGTCCACCCCCTTATCGATCTTTTCTATTTGCCGTGCATCCGGCCCCCGCCAGCGGGGGATAATGAATATTCATTTAAATCGGACTGAAAAAAATCTTTAACAATTACAAATAGAGTGATGTTTATTGTCCCCGCTGGCGGGGGAAGTAGTTCGATTAAATATATTTTCAAGTGGGGTGGACAAAAGATGAATGAAGTCGATAAAGTACAAAAGTTCGACGCTCCTTCCAAGTCCTGAAATTCTGTTGAACACATTTATAATGTCCTTGTAATTTTTCCGTTGTTATCGTAATGAAAAAAGTGACGTTGCTTTTATTGTCTTTACCCCTTTTTATAGCGGGATTTTCACAAGGCCCGGTAAAGCGAACAGATAGCATGGTTAATTTAATTGAATCCAGGAAGACGTTAACCATAAAACTTGTTTCTGATACATTCCCAACTTCAACTTCAAATCTTGTGAATGTTGAATCGGTGAAATTTTATTCTTCAAAAAACAAACTACAGAAAGTCATTTTTTCTGCTTATTACCATCGTAAGGATTCAACCAGGGATAATATTCCGACCGATTATGATGTATTTTATTTTAATAATGATTTATTGATCAAAGTAATTTCAAAAGATTTTGATCAGTCACCGCCAAAAGATCTGCGCCTTTATTTGGATGAAAAGCACTTAAAAAAGTATCTTTCTAAACAGACGCTGAACCACAGTAAGTATGAAGGTCCAAATTACTTTATCGAATTAGGTTATTCGCTTTTAGATGAATTCAAACTGCTAAATCAAAATAAGCCCAAATAGTAGAACCCTGATCCCTTCGCTTTGCTCAGTGCAGGCTGCGCGTCGCGCGGGAGGCACACCTTCGGACAATGGCTGCCCAATAGAATGCTACCGATAGTTATGGGGTATGTTAACAAGATCTCACACTACAAATTTTTACACCCTTCAAAATAATGTGCTATTTTCGGTTCGCTTTTTTGAAACGAATAGAACCCACAAAACCACTGATTCATGAAGACAGTTATCATTCCTGTTGATTTTTCTGAGACTGCATTAAATGCTGCCCGCTATGCCGCTGAAATGCTCAGTGGCAAACCTGATGCAAACATTATTCTTTATAATCTTTATCATCATAATGATGAATACGAAACTGCAGGGCATTATTTGGATAGTTTGAAAAATGAATTGCTGGTAAAAGGTGATAAGGAAATAGAATGTGTTCGTGAAAAAGGCAGTGATCTTATTGATTCATTGGAAAGGCTCGCCTATCAAAAATCGGCGACTCTTATTGTAATGGGGATCACGGGTAAATCACCGAGGAAGCAAACATTGATCGGCAGTAATACGCTGAAGATCGCAATGCGTGATGTTTGCCCGGTATTGATAGTACCGGCACAGGCAACCTTTAAGGGAATAAGAAATGTAGCACTGGCTTCGGATTTTAAGAATGTTGAAGAGATAACTCCTGTGACATATTTAAAAGCTGTACTTGATTTCTTTAAACCGCAACTTCATATTGTAAATGTGAACAGCGAGATTCATGTAGCGCTGAATGAAGAACTAAGAGAAGAAAGAGCATGGCTTTTAGAACAGTTCAAAGAATACAATCCTGAGTTCTATTTTATCACGACGTTCGACTTTCATGAAACGATAGAACAATTTGTGCAGGATAAAAACATTGACATCGTGATTAACGTGCCACGCAATCATGGTTTTTATGATTCGGTTTTCAGAAGCAGCACTACCAAAAAGCTTGCTTTTCATAGCTCTATCCCGGTATTGGCAGCGCATGAATAAACCGTTAAGATTTCACCGTTACGCTAACGGTCATTAGGTTTTACGGCCTCGTTTTTTTAGCTTTGCCCATCCTGAAAAACGATTTGCTGCATCATTTTTTGCCGCTTACTCATTCCCGATAGCTATCGGGATGGCTCATCTGCACAGATTTTTTTGATGTGGTTTTAGAAAATAAAAGATGATATGCGAAATATCAAGCTTATCGAAGTGCCGTCAGAAATTGGCGCCGGTACCCGTGGCGCAAGTCTTGGCGTTGAAGCCATAAAAATTGCGGCCATGGATTTTATGAGTAATTTTTTTATTCACTTTCCATCGGAGAGAATCCCGAATGAAAATAAGTTATTGTATGAACCTATCGAATCTCCTTATGCCAAAAGAGTGAAAGGAATCTTTTCAATGTATGAGAAAGTAAGCAAGGCTGTTTCTGAAACGATCAAAAATAATTTTTTCCCTGTTGTCATTAGTGGTGATCACAGCATCGCCGGAGCGACAATTGCTGGAATAAAGATGGCAAGACCCAAAAGCAAGCTCGGGGTTATCTGGATCGATGCACACGCTGATCTGCATACTCCCTACACCACTCCTTCAGGTAATGTGCACGGGATGCCACTTGCCATTACCCTTGCGGAAGACAATAAAGATTGCGCTGTACATAAGCTGGATGATGAAACAAAAGCCTATTGGGATAAATTAAAAAATCTTGGAAAGATCTCACCAAAAGTATTACCTGAAGATGTCGTTCTAATTTCAACAAGAGATTATGAGAAAGAAGAAAAATATGTGATAGACAAACATAATATCAAACTTATCAGTACAAAAGAAGTTCGGATGAAAGGACCTGAAAGCATTGTTCGTTCCGTGATTCGTCATTTGGATGATTGCACCGATATTTATATAAGTTTTGACGTCGATGCGTTGGACTCCTCCATCTCAAGGGGCACGGGAACTCCCGTTGGCAACGGCCTACGGGAAAGGGAGGTTGAAGACCTCATCAGTAAATTCATGCATAGCAGGAAAGTTTGCTGTTTTGAAATAACTGAGGTAAACCCCACTCTTGATAAAGAAAACCTGATGGCTGAAATTGCATTTAATATTTTACAAAGAAGTGTGAATGTGCTGATGATGAACTAGAACCTGGATTAAGAACCGGGATTAAAAAGATTAATAAGGATTATGAGGATATTTTTGGTATTTATTTCTTTGTTGTTTGTCAGTATTTCTTTTGCACAATCCAAAACGTATAAGGATTCAATTGAATCCCATTTTACAAAATATGTAAAGGAACATGAAGTAGTTACAGGAAAGGATAAAGAGTTGATATCTTTTTTTCCGGTGAATGAAAAGTATTTGATCAATTGCAGGTTTGAAAGAACGATCAATTCTCCATGGTTTAGAATGGAAAGTTCCGGGCCGATCAAAAAAAATTATAGGGTGTATGGCAAAATTCATTTTTCAATAAATGATTCGGCAGTTATATTAAATATTTATCAAAGCCAGGACCTGATGGCAACACAGCAATACCGTGATCATTTATTTATTCCATTTACAGATGCTACTTCCGGTGAAGAGACCTATGAAAGCGGCCGATACATCGATCTGGAAATAAATGATATTAAGAATGACAAAGTATTAATTGATTTTAATAAGGCTTATAATCCTTACTGTGCCTATATAAGTGGAAAATTTAATTGTCCCATTCCTCCGGATGAAAATCGGTTGGTTGTTTCTATTCGGGCCGGTGAGAAAGCATTCAGCAAAGCACATTGATCAATTGAAAGTTTTTTTTAACCCTTCTTCAAAAGTTATTGGCTCGTATCCCAATTTTTTTCTTGCTTTATCAATAATAAATCCTGTTTTTAATGGCCGCCTTGCGGGCTGGCTAAAACTTGTTGCCGTAACTTTTCCTATTATTGAACTATTGAGTTGAAGATGTTCAGCCGCTTTAATCGCCATTTGATAAGGAGTCAAAATATCTTTTCCTGATAAATGAAAAACTCCGGTTGCTTTCTTTTCAATGATAGAAACAATTCCTTTTGCCAGATCTTCAACATAAGTCGGCGTTCTTACCTGGTCATCTACAACATTATACGCCTCCCCTTTCTCAAGTTTCTCTTTTACAATTTTTAAAATGTTGCTATGACCTGAATGATTTCTTCCATATACCAAAACAGTTCTTGCAATTGCCCAATCAAATTCATATTCTTTAACCGCCTCTTCAGCTTCCAATTTTGTTCGGCCATAATAGTTTACAGGATTTGGACTATCATTTTCACTGTACATGCCTTTTTCACCATCAAAAACAAAATCGGTTGAGAGAAAAATAAAAAAGCTTTTTATATCCGCAGAATTAATAAGAAGTTGCACCGTCCCTTCAACATTTACCAAATAGGCAAGCATCTGGTTCATTTCACATTCGTCGGGCTTGCTCATAGCGCCGGCGTGAATCACAACATCAGGTTTTATGTTTTCAAAGACATCATGAATAGAAAATGGATCGGTAAAATCCATGGACAAGTATTGAAAATTTCTATCATGAATAAAGGGCAGGCGGCATTCGCCTCTTCCTGTTGCAATGACGGAAATTCTCTTTTCCAGTAGCGTTTGAACAAGGTAATACCCCAAAAAGCCATTTGCCCCGGTAATGAGAACCTTCATAATAAAAATGCCCCCGGTTTTGGGGGCTTTGTGATCCCGTCAGGATTCAAACCTGAAACCTTCTGATCCGTAGTCAGATGCTCTATTCAGTTGAGCTACGGGACCGTACTTCGATAAACTCCGGATTAGGGCGGCAAAAATACGGCAAAAAGGGTTGCGTGCCAAACCAGGAAGTCATCGGTATAACGTTCCAATACTCACAAAGTATTTGTATTTATTCCCAAATACTTTCCAGGCTTGCATATTCCAATTTTCTAATTACAGCACCATCAGTTGATTCGATCTGAATTTTTGTATATGACTTGCTCGGAAAGAAAATTTCCGTCATTACGGTTAGTCCATTATCAGCAAACAACTCAACAGAACTAACATCTATTAATAACGAGACATTCATCTTTGAAGTATTGATAAGCCGTGGTGCGATATGTTTTACGCCAAATTGTTCATGAAAGCCTGTTTTGCCTGAATTTGTTCTGTCAATAAAATATTGATTCCTCACTTTATCAAAACCAATCATTATTTTCTCATTTAAATCATTTGAAATTATAATTGAAAAATCTTTTTGTATATCTGAAGAAAGTTTCAATAAACATGGAAATTTTGTTCCCCCGGCTTTTGCAGCAACTTCAAATGGTTTTGACAGATCAATATTAACTGCAATAACAGATCTTGAGATGCTAGCTTCCAGTTCGTTAACAATAGATGAAGCAACCAACATTTCATTCCCAACTTTTCTAATTTTTAATTCCCTGGGTATCGTCATTGCATTTCTCCATGTTTCTGTTGGTACAACATTCGCATACATCCAGTTGCTCATCCAACCAAGAAATATTTTTCGTTCACCTGTATTCGACCATGTAACACCTGCATAATCATCCGGTCCGAAATCCAACCATTTAGTTTTGGTATTATATGGCGAAAACACTTTACCATTAAAATCTCCAAGAAAATATTGTGTTGATGATCCTTTATTTGGACCACCAGGATTTAAATTGACTATTAATACCCAAATTTTCTTACCGTTATAGACTAATGAAAACAGGTCGGGACATTCCCACACTCCACCATGTGCACCTGCGGATTCTCCAAACTCAGATTCTTTATTCCATGTTTTAAGATCAGGTGAGGAATAAAAATGAATTCTATCCAGCACCGCAAGTGTCATTATCCATTTTTTGGTTGGCTCATGCCACATTACTTTCGGGTCTCTGAAATCACGAATGCCCGGATTTTTTAAAACTGGATTACCGGCATATTTTACCCATGTGTTTCCATCATCAATACTGTATGCCAGGCTTTGATTTTGATAATCATTTCTGCCCGCCCTTTCTCCAGCTTCACTATGTTGTGTAAATATTGCTACCAAAGGAGCTTCTTTATCCTTTCCAAATCCTGATGTATTATTCTTATCAAAAACAGCGCTCCCTGAAAAAATAGTTCCAAGACTATCCGGGAAAATCTTAATTGATTCCCGCTGCCAGTGAATAAGATCTTTGCTTGTCGCATGGCCCCAATGCATAGGACCCCATACAGAACTGCCGGGATGATATTGGAAGAATAGATGATAAATACCTTTATGATAAACCATTCCATTGGGGTCGTTTATCCATTTCTCTTTAGGAGAGAAATGAACCTTTGGTCTGTATCGCTCATCATTTCCGCTTGTAGCAACTTGTCCATAGGAATGCTGGGAGTAAATTAGCAACTTTAAAAAATAGGAAAGAAACAGCAGCTTTCTCATCACTAATATTATTAATGACTATGAATTTAACCAAAACCTTGATAACATGACTTATGTTTCTACAGCAAACGATTATCTTTCAAAAGAAAAGAGCTCAATATCCTTATTTTTTTTACCTTTTATAAGCGATGCAATGATCTCCCCCGCTACCTGGCTAAAGGTGATCCCATTGCCACCAAATCCAAGGGCAAAAAAACTATTGGGTAATTCTTTATAAGGACCGATAAAAGGCAACCCGTCTTTTGTCGAGCCAAATACTCCTGCCCAACTAAATTCGGCCTTAAAAGGAATTGATGGGAACATCTTTCTAAAATCATTTTCTAATAACCTGGTCTTGTGTGGTATCAGTTTATCTCTTTTAATGTGAGAAAAAAATTCCTCATCCCGTCCGCCAATAATTATGCGGTTGTCCTTTGTTGTTCGCATGTATAAATAAGGCTTTGCGGTATTCCAGATCACACTATCATTTTTGTCAAATTTTGGCAGGGTATTCAATGTTTCACTGGCAATAGCGTAAGTACTTGCAAGCTTAACAATGGGTTTTGATATAAAATCGACTACTTCATAACCTGTAGCATACACTAATTTTCTAGCCGATATACTACGCTTATTTGCTGTTTTGATCTGCACAGAATTCCGATTATGTTTTATCGTAGAAGCAAGGGTTCTGTCATAAACCCTCAAGCCTTTTTTCAAGTTAAATTGCAGGAGAGAATGCGTGAAGAGATATGAATCAATAGTTGCTGCAATGTCGGATAATATTCCTCCATGTGAATTGAAGCCGAAATTTTTTAGCACTGCTTGCGCAGTAAGATATTTTACTTTAAACCCATATTTTTTTCTTGCTTCAAACTCATTTTTTAAAAAGTCAGTATCCTTTTTATACACAGCGCTGTATAGACTCTTTTTATAAGCAAAATCTTTCATGGCTGTTTTTTGGGCAAGCGCCTCCAATTTAAAAATTGCTGATTCGCCAAGCTTATACGATCGAACTGCAGCCTTTGCCCCCATCATTTTTATTAATTGATGAAGCGCTGTATCTATTTCATATTGCAGAAGCGAAGTACTTGCACAGGTACTGCCAAGACCAATTGTTCTCGCATCGATTAATGTGCAATCAATTCCTTCATGCACAAGGTAATGAGCAGTTAATGCCCCTGAGATCCCTCCTCCCAGGATCAACACATCGGTCTTTAGATCTTTTTCAAGCTTAGGATAGGTATACGGCAACCCGTTTTTAATTAAACTATAAGGATAGCCTGAACTCAGTTTCATTCAATAAGTATTATTGCTGGTATCTTCTCAATGTCCATGCGATCGTTTCATGTTCCTTAAGCAGGTCTGTAAGAAAATCAGAGGTGCCAATGTCACCATACTTTTTATCACAATCATCAATGTGTTTTCTTAGTTGAATGATCACGGCTTCATGGTCTTTTAATAATTCACGAAGCATTTCTTTTTGTGAAGGATATTTTCCGGGAGATTCTTTTAGTGATGTCATTTGAAGAAATTCCTGCATAGTACCTGGTGTTTTTGTACCCAGCTTATTTATCCTTTCCGCTATTTCATCAATAGCTTCCTCCAATATTTTATATTGCTTCTCAAATAACTTATGTAATTCCATAAAACTGTTACCAGAAACATTCCAATGAAATTTCCTGGTTTTAGTATAAAGCACGATTGCGTCAGACAAAACAAGGGATAATACCTGTGTAATGCTTTTCAGATTTTTTGAAGAAAGACCAATGTTTGGATTCATAAAGGAAATTTGTGTGTAAAAACTTGCAACTATTATTCCAATTACAAGCGCAACATCTATTCAAAATTGATGGCACGGTATTTTCTCCCTACTTTTTTGACAAAGTTTTTAAAAAAAACAATTTTATAAACCTTAAAATCTCAAGCTTATGTTACGCTGGACAGTAATATTTCTAGTAGTTGCCATCATAGCAGCCATATTTGGCTTCGGTGGCATAGCGTCAGGCGCAGCCTCTATTGCGAAGATTTTATTCTTCATTTTTATCGTTCTCTTTTTGTTGTCTTTGATTTTTGGAAGATCAGCAACAAGATCAGGCGATCTATGACGAGGCGGGCACTGCAATTATTAATTCACAATTAAAACCTTTTAACTTATGACAACAGGAACCAAAGTGTTTTTGGGAATCTTGGGTGCGGCCGCAGCAGGTGTAGTGATTGGAATGCTGATCGCACCTGAGAAAGGAAGCGAGATGCGGGCACGCATCAAAAAATCAGCAGGGGATTGGGTTGATAACCTGAGCAACCTGTTTGTAAAAGGAAAAGAAGAATTAGAAGAATTTAGCGACACAGCAATGGAAAAAGGCAGACAGATGAAATCTGCAGCTGAAGAAAAAGTAAACAGAATGAAAGAAAGTATTAGCTAATTAAGATATAAACAGTCCCGCTGTAGCGGGACTGTTTATATTTCTTCCAAACTGCTGCATCTATGGAAGTTCAAAATTTAAAAGAAGACGCAAAAGATATCATCAATCATGCGGGTGACTATGCGGAAACTTTTTATAAGCTCAGTCTTGTAAGGGCCTCAAAAAAAGTCAGCGACGTTGGTTCTGCAGTGGTCAATTCAATTTTAATTTTCTTTATTAGTTTATGCATCCTGCTTTTTGCAAGTATGGCTGCTGCATGGTGGCTGGGTAATGTGTTAAATAGCCCTGCACTCGGATTTTTATTGGTCGCCTCCTTTTACCTGTTGCTTGTATTCGTTCTTATCTTAATGCGGAAAAAAATCATCACACCATTTATAAGAAATCTTTTTATTCGCAAAATATATGAAGAGAAAGATTAGAACATACGAAGATCTTGAGCGAGAAGAGAGATTGCTGGAAGAACTGCTGCTTGCGCAGAAACAACTTATCCAGGCCGATATTATGCAATTAAAAACGCAACTAAAGCCTGCAAGCGCCGCTTTGCGATTTTTAAGTAATATCACCACAGCTGACAAACATAATCCATTGCTGACCCACGGCGCCAACACGGCCATCGATCTTATCCTGAAAAAAATTGTACTCGCCAGGTCAGGCTGGCTTACTAAAATGCTTATTCCATTCTTTGTTAAGAATTATTCATCTCATTTTATCGCCGATCACAAGCAAGATATTGTGCAAAAGATATTTTCCCTTTTTAGCGGAAACAAAAATGGAAACGTAAAACCTGCTTCACGTGTTCCCGGTAGCGAAAATTAAGTAACTTTCAATAACAATAGTAAAGGTGTATCTGATAATAACGCAAGCAAGTCGTCTTTCTTTATAAATAGCTTATATGATCAATTTCAATGACCGGGTCAGGCAGGTTTTGCTGTTGCTCTTGATAATTTTGCTGATCTATCTTTCACTTCGGGAATTGCAGTCGTTTATGCCCGGTTTGTTAGGCGCTATCACTTTATATATCCTAAGCAGGGCCAGTTATTTTCAACTTATTTATACCAGGAAATGGAAAAAGGGCAGAGCTGCTTTTCTATTCATTATTTATTATCTTCTCCTGCTTGGCATTCCCGTATTTGCAGCGATTACGCTTCTAAGTCCGAAAATAAGCGAAGTATTAAGTGATCCCACGACATTAATCAATAATATAAAGGAAGGGATCCTGCAGGTACAGGCAAAAATTGGTATCACGATCGCCTCTGAAAGATCTCTATCGAACTCTCTTGATCAAACGATGAGGTTTATTCCCTCGTTACTTAATGATACGCTGAACCTGCTTACTAATTTAATTATTATGCTTTTCTTCCTTTATTATCTTTTATACCATGGCCGTGAAGTTGAAATGACCTTGTTTAAGATGATACCGCTCAAAGATGCCAATACCGCGATCCTTGCATCAGAAACAAAAAAAATGGTAAGGGCAAATGCGATAGGCATTCCCCTAATTTCTATTATACAAGGGCTAACGGCTACACTTGGATATTTTATTTTTGGTGTAGACGAGTTTGTGCTTTGGGGGTTTTTTACCGGCGTATTTGCTTTCTTTCCTGTTGTAGGTACTATGGTTGTATGGGTGCCAATAGTAATATACATGTACGTTACAGGAGAGACATGGAATGCAACAGGCCTCCTGTTATACAGTCTTCTTGTTACAGGCAATATTGATTATATAGCGAGAATAACGATCATGAGAAAAATGGGGAATGTGCATCCTGTAATTACTGTGCTTGGTGTATTAATTGGTTTAGGACTTTTTGGGTTTATCGGTTTGATATTTGGACCCTTACTTGTGAGCTATATCGTTGTTCTGTTTAGAATTTATTTAAATGAATTTACTACACAGCCGGATGAGAAAAAGCCGGATGAAAGCGCCGTCGTTAATAAGGATCCGGTTCCATAATTAAATTCTAACAGAAAACCGACGACCAGAGTTTTCATTGGGAAATATATCCGGATTTTTTGAGATCAGATGTTTGCCCGCAGGCCGGGTAACAGTACTCACAGCGACAAATTCTAAGTGCTATGCAATTATCTTTCCCGAATTGATTGTCAGAGGAAACACTAACAAGGATACAAATGAATTAAATTTGATTTCCTTTGAACTGTATGAAAATTCAAATACTCATATTTTTCCTTCTTCCTTTATGCGTCTCGGCTCAGGATATAACCGGCGTATGGACAGGTTATATAAAAACACCAGGCAGCCAGCTTGAATATGAATTGGCAATTAGCGGCGGTGACAAATGGATGAATGGCTACTCGCTTTTAATTTACCTGAATAATGGTATTGAGAATATCGGAATAAAAAAAGCAAAGATCAGGCAGATCAAAAATGACATATACTTTGAAGACGGGGAGCTGGTATACGATAATTACACGACACAGCCGCGACGAATTAAAATGTTTGGCAAGCTGACATTGATCACAAAAGACACTTTACTGATCTTACGTGGAAATTTTAGTACAAGATCCCTTGACTTCAGGGATACGAGAACTTATGAAGGGGAGGTTTATCTTGAAAAAACATTTCGTCCACTTGTTTCAAAAATGCTTGTCACACTAGATGAGATAAATTTTGTACACAATCTTTCGTTTGTACGAGTTAAAAAGATAAAACCAGTTAGACGACCAATTAATACTGATCTTAAAAAGAAAGGCAATGAAACATCTGTAGTAATAAATTCAACCATAAAACCTGCGGAAAGAAAAATTCAAAAGGTGAGTGAAATATTTTTCAACAGCGATAGTCTGCAACTAAGTTTTTATGATAATGGGACGATAGACGGCGATACTATCAGTATGGTTTTAGACGGAAAAATGATCGCAGAAAAAATAAAACTTACTACGAATGCTTACAGGGTCACGATCCCGGCAAAGATCAGCCGTGATGATTCGCTTATATTAGTTATGCATGCTGAAAGCCTTGGATTGATCCCTCCGAATACGGGTTTATTAGTTATCATGGATGGAGCAATTCGTCATGAAATAAGATTTGAGGGTGATATGCAACGGAGTTCAGCGGTTATACTTAGAAAGAAAAAATAGAAACTTATTATTTATCAGGTATATTCAAAAATGGTGATACTTCTTTGAATTAAAACTCCCCCACTCCTGGTTGTCTCAACTTCCAATTTGTTTTTGCTTTTTCTTCATCAACGATCTTCTTAACATCAGCCAACAGCTTTTTAGCATCATAAACAATTCCATCTTTTATCGTGTATTTAACTCCGCCAACCCTTGTCGCTTTATTTTGGTCATTCAATTTTATTGCACCGGTTCCATATAATACCTGTAAATTCTCGAGAGGATTTACTTCAACTATAACCATATCAGCCAGCTTACCTACTTCAATTGAACCCAAGGATTTATCAGCGCCCAAAGTCTGTGCACCAGATAAGGTTGCAGAACGAATTACTTCTAATGGATGAAAGCCTGCTTCACGCAGTAATTCCAATTCTCTTATATAGCCAAATCCATACGTTTGATAGATATAACCATTATCACTTCCTGTTGTTACTCTTCCTCCGCGGTTCTTATATTCGTTTATAAAAGTCATCCATAATTTGTAGTTCTCTTTCCATGCCATTTCCTGTTCTGTTCCCCAATTGAACCAGTAGGAGCCATGTGAATTTCTGTTGGGTTCATAAAATTTCCAGAGAGACGGCAATGTATAATCTTCATGCCATTCAGCTCTTCTTGCCCGCATCAGGTCACGACTGGCATCATAAATATTAAATGTAGGATCAAGCGTAAAATCCAGACTCAGCAATTCATTCATCACTGCATTCCATTTCTCACTATAGGGTTCGGCGGCTTGTTTCCATAATTTACCCGCCTCTTCAAAACGGTTTTGCTCATTGCCGTAATTATAATTCAATGGATAGTTTTGAACTGTTTTGTCTGTAAACAAAGCTTCAGGCAACCCATACCAGTGTTCCATCGATGTCATACCGGCCCGTGCAGAATTCAACACATTCCATCTTGCCACACTCATTTGTGCATGGTGGCAAGTTGATCTCAATCCCAATTTTTTGTTTTCACGAATGGCTGCATCCATTATTTGAGGAGCAGCCCCAAAAAATTTTATCCCGTCAGCTCCTTTCTTTGCATTCTCTTTTACCCACTCTATTGCCAGCTCGGGTGTAGAAATCGTTTGCGGAGCACCCTGCCCAAATGCAGTATATGCAAAAATCCTCGGGGCAGTAATTTTATTCACTGCACTTAATCCCTTTTCTTCAAGCACCCAATCAAGACCATTCCCACAACTTGGATCACGGATCGTAGTAATGCCATGCGCCATCCAAAGCTTGAAAACATATTCCGCAGGTGTTCCTTGCTCAGCTCCTCCAATGTGTCCATGCATATCGATAAAGCCTGGTAATAAAAACATTCCATCACAATTCAGCTCTTTTCCGCCTTCTTTTAACTTGGGTCTTCTTTCATTATTTATCGGCAAGCCCGGATTGCCAACATTAACAATCTGAACGATTCTGTTTTTTTCGACAACGATATCAACCGGGCCAACGGGTGGTGCTCCTGTGCTGTTAATTAATGTAACCCCGCGAATGATAAGTTGTGGCCATGGTCCATCGCCATCTTTTACTTCAGGAGCTTTTTTTATTTGTGCTTGCGAATAGAAACAGCCAAAAAATACTGAGAATATGAAAAAGAATTTTCTCATAACAAAGATTTGGTAAACGGAAATTACAAATTATAACTATCGTGACAGGGAATATTTTTCGTCTTGAATTTTGAATGCACTTTTACCCCCCCTTAAGGATTGGGTATTTGATCATCCTCTTCCTTATACTTTTTGGGGAAATATTTTTTCATCATTGCTTTATAAGCCGGGTATTTGCGGATGCTGTCAAGATCTGATTCGGCAATTATATATTCATAAAGATTGTATCCTCTTTGCAGTGCCTGTTCGAGATAACGGAGTGCATCTTCGGGCTTATTATTTTTTGCATAGCTCTGTGCCAGGTAATAATAAGGAACATTATCCGTTGGATTAAGAAGGATCGCCTTCCTGATATAAACTATGGCTGAATCATATTGCTTTTGATCATGATAAGCAATACCAAGATTAAGAGTAGCTGTAAAATATGACGGGTCAAGCGCAATCGACTTTTTATACATCACAATGGCAGAATCAAGATGCCGAAGGTTTGCAAATACCGACCCGAGATTATAAAACCCAATCGGATTTTTGGGGTCAAATTCAATGGCCCTGTTATACCACTTAGCAGCAGAATCAAATTGTTCCGAATTAAAATAAAGGCGACCCAGATTGTTGAACACAAACGTTCCGGTAACTCCCTTTTTTAAGGCCTTTGAATAATAATAAATGGCGGAATCGGGCTCATTGGTTTGCTTGAACACAAGTTCAAGACTTGCCAATGCCTGTGCATTTTCCGGATTCGATTCGATTAAATTTCTGAAATAATATTTTGCGCTATTATAATCCTGCTTTTCATACATAAGCCTGCCGATATTATATTGAGCCGATACAAGATCTTTTTTCAGATCCATCGCTTTAGAATAATAGACTAATGCCGAATCAAGCTTTTTCATTTTATGAAAAACAAGACCCAGGTTATTGGCTGCATAAGGATTCTCGGGATTCACTCTCATCACTTTTTCAAAATACCGGGATGCCGAATCTAGCTTATCGGTACTATAAAATGTAAGTCCTATATTGTTCAGCACAATGCTATTGTCGGGGTTAATGTCTAAGCCCTTTTTGTAATAATAGAATGCGGAATCAAAATTCTTCATCTCGGTAAACATCAAACCCAATTGATTATAGCCGCGGAAATTCTTATTATTAAGATCAAGCGCCTTGGTATAATAATATTTGGCAGAATCGTATTGTTTTGTGTGTGCATATAATCTTCCCAGGTTAATGAACGGAGCATCATAGTTAGGATCAATTACCGCTGCCTGTAAATAATAGGCCCGTGCCGAATCAACCTGGTTCAAATCCTGGTAAAACTGACCGAGATAATTTGATGTGATCAACTTATCAGGATAATTTCTCAACGCCTTTTGATAATAAGCTCGGGCCGAATCAAACATTCGCATATCAGTAAACACACGGCTGATCCCATTATAAGCATTAAAGAATGTAGGATCGAATGCCAGGCTTCTTCTGAAATAATTCAAGGCATGCTCAAATTGCCTGGTCTCACGAAGCAACCAACCCATATTGTTATTTGCCGGCGCATTGGTGGGGTCAAGCCTTAATGCCTTTTCATAATAAACTTTTGCAGAATCAAGCTTTCGCTGCTGAAAATAAAAATAACCGAGATCTACGTAAGCATCGGCTCTTGAATCATCGACCGATAATGCCTTCTTAAAATACACCAATGCCGAATCCTGTTTATTCATTTTAGAAAATGCATTGGCAATATTCATATACGGATAACGCCAGAGCGGTGCCTGCGCCATTGCTAACCTTCCAAAATAAATTGCGCTGTCTGGTTTATTATTGTCCAACTGTAACGAAGAAAGTGTATTCAAAATATAAGCAGCAGTAGGGTCGGCCCGATAGGCCTGCATCGCATCCTGAATCGCAAGGCGAAGACCTGTTGTGCTTGAGCCTTTATCAAAATAACCCTGGGCTTTAAAGAAAAATCTTTTTGCCAGTAATTTTTTTCTGAAACCTTCATCATCAACATCCGCATATTCAATCGCCCGGTCAAGCATATTTCCGACTTCAGAAAAATCATGGCGGGCAACTTTTTCCATACGATCAAGGCTATTTGTTATCTCATCGGATTTATCATCAGCATCTAGCTGTGAACGTATCCTTTGAATTGAAGAAACATCACGGCCTTCGAGATAAAGATTTATTTTACTCTGGGCGAAATTTATATACTCTGTAGCAAGGCTTAATCTTGCATCTATTGTATAACTATTTGTTGGTGCCAGCTTGCTTAACTGTTTGTAATACCCTTCAGCAGAGTTTCCATTGCCGGTAAGATTAAAATCTTTCAACGCCCGGTTGAATGAATTGTAAAGATCAATAATGGTTGTGTCGGATAGCGGATAAAGTCCGCTGGCTTTAAAACCATATCCAACAGATACTCCACCCCTACCAAACGGTGAACTATAATTTCTTCGTATTTGTCCGGTTAATTTTTTGGTCATTACCCATTTTTTCAAAAATACAGTGTCAACTTTTGAGATCACTTTCATTTTGCTTTCGTCACAGCAGAGAAAAGGATTTTGTTTCCTTTTGTGCTTTTCCTGGGCATAAGCAGGAACGGTAGTGGCTATATATTTTTCAAGCTCTTGTAAAGTAACCAGGTTGTCATGTGCACCTTCTGTATCAGCAAGACCACTAAGCCCATCCACCAAATAATAAGTAAATAACCCATGACCTGTACCAATTAGCGGATCTTCCAACGATTCCTGACCTGCGCCGGTTGCCAGCATAATTATTTCACCGGCCTGTTTTTCAGAAATAGCAGCTTGCAGTTGTTGCTGACCTTCTCCACCTCCGGGCAATTCATTGGTCCGGCAGGCATCCATTATAAAAATTACTTCAACCCCTTTACGGCTTGCTTCAGCGATTCGAACTTTTAAATTATAAAGTTGAATAGTGCCCGTGATGAGATAATTGTTTTTATCACCTGCCGGGTTGCAATCATAGGTGAGATAAAAATATTCATCCTGGTTGATGGCATCGCCATGACCGGCAAGGTAGATATACAAACGATCACCGGCTTTGAGGTTGCGATTACGAAGCCAGCTCATCCCTTTCACCAAAAAGTTGGCAGCTTTGGCTTCTTCATTTTTTAAAAAATAAATATTTGAATCAGGTATTTTACCGCCGCCGGGAGACTTTAGAAAATCTCTGAAAAGTTCTGCATCACTATCTGCAAATGAAAGAGGCCGGATGAATTTGTAAGTGGATATTCCCATGATCATGGCAAAACTGCGGTGAGTTGCAGTATCCTGGGATGATTGCGAAAGCTGCCCTGCCGCATCAGTTTGGATAAGGCTGGAAAGTAAAACTGCTGTAATGAATGCTGATAGGGCTCGTAACATAAAATTCAACTGCTAATTTACAGGTTTTCAGTAAGACATCAGGGGTTGATGATCATCGTAAAAGTCCCTTAATACCTTTTGCTCAAAAAGGCAAGCAATTGACGCAATTAGATTGCAAAGAGTGGCAGACAATGGCTTAATTTGCAAGATCATTTTAGCCAAACTATGCTGCATAAACATATTGCCCGGCATACCAAGAAATATGTAAGTCATTTCACCAAGTACCTCTATGAAAGAGATACTCTTTTTGCAACCATAGCTGTATTTGTTTTCCTGATAATGCTCGGCTCGATCCCGATAAATTTTTATGTGCTGAACCCAATGAAGACAGCATTGAAGGATTTTGACTTCAATGATATTGCCTATGCAAAACTTGAAAAGGGGAAATATGATTCGATAGACCGCAGAATAATTATTGTGAATACTGGACATCTTGACAGAGCAGAAATTGGGTTTCTAATAGAAAAAATCAATACATATCAACCAAAAGTAATTGGCCTAGATATTTATTTTACCGACCCAAAAGAAGACGAACCCGAAAAGGATTCTATTCTACATGAGGCGTTTAAGAAAACAAAAAATCTCGTCGGAGTGAGCGTAGGCTATTGGAATGAAAATGATTTTAAAATTGTGCCAAATGCCTTTGATGATGTAATAGCAAAAAGAGGATATGCAAACCTGATCGGGGAAGAGATAGGGACGATACGTTATTATTCGCCTTTTGAAGAAGTGAATCATCAGAAGTATCCCCAGATCACTACAGCTATTGTCAAAGAATTTGATGCTTTTGCTTATCAAGAATTGATAAAAAGGCATAAGAAGGAGGAAGTCATTAATTACACAAAAAGGGTAGACAAATATCAAGTACTCAAATCAGAAGATGTAATGACAGATAATTTTGATACTGCTTCAATCAAAATTAGAGATAAAATTGTTTTGTTAGGATATGTAAATACGGATAACGCTAATGATGTCGAGGATAAAAAATTTACTCCTTTAAACGTAAAATTTGCCGGTAAGGCTATTCCGGATATGAATGGAATTTTTGTGCAGGCAAATATTATTACGATGGTATTGGATGGCAGATACATTAAAAAAACACCCAAATGGGTTGCCTGGGCAATGGCGATCATTATCGGGTGGATACACATGTCATTATTTATCCGGTATTATCTTGAAAGCCATATATGGTTCCATCTTGTCGCCAAATTAGCACAGGTTTTCTCAGTGATATTGTTTGCCTATCTCGGTATCTTTATTTTTGATAAATTTGAGGTCAAGTTGGAAATGAAGTACACGCTGTATGTGATAGCTCTTGCCGTAGACGTCATTTATTTTTATGAAGCTTTGGTAACCTGGCTCCACAGAAAGTACAACTTTCAAACGATTTTCAGCCACCACCATCATCCTCTGGAACACGAAACACACCATAATCCTGATCATCATAAACCTGAGCACCATAAACCTGAAATCACCACACATGAACCCCACTAAACAAAAAAACGAATTATGAAAAAGATAATTTTTATTCCTTCTTTATTATTTGCGCTTGCCTCCGCTGCACAAAACAACAATATGTTTGTTGTGTACAGTCTCAAAGGGAGTGTAACGGTAATGGATAACAACACAGAAACAAAAGCCAAGATCGGCACTATACTCGACGGAGATGAAACTATAAAAGTTGGAGCCGGTTCTTTTGCTACTCTAATTTGTAATGAAACAAAGGCGTTTTCACTTAAAAAGCCCGGTACTTACACTACGGCTTCGCTCAAAGATTCGTGCAAAATATCCAGCGGTTCTGTGAGTTCTAACTATATGAAATATGTTTGGAGTGAGCTTACCAAATCGAAAGGCACGCCGGAAAAAAACAGGAAATACTATATGACCAATGTGGGTGCCGTTGGTCGTGGTGATATTAATAATGTGTGGGTGGACCCACGACTTGATTCTGTGAATTATGTTTCCGGCACGATACCTCTTTCCTGGAAATCATACACGGATGCCGACGAATTTGAATTCAGATTGTATGATGATTCTAAAACCAATGTCCTGCTTACAAAAACTGTAAAGAAGAAACATGTGGACATTTCAGAGCTGCTAAAGCTTGTCCAGTCAGGGAAGATCTATTATTGGAATGCGACTGTAAAAGGAGAGCCTGAAAATAGCGACAGAAAATATTTTCACTTTGTGACAAAAGATAAGTTCACTTCTTTTTATAATTCAATAAAGCAGCATGATGCTGTGGAATCTGATGCGGAAAAAAATTTCCGCCTGGGTTTTGTGTTAGAAGAGAACCATTATATAGCTGAGGCTTATCATCATTATTTAAAAGCGACGCAGCTTGACCCTACAAATTCTTTGTATCGCTTTACTTTTATGTCGTTCAAAAAAGATTTTGAAATAAAATAGTTGCTGGTTACCAGATGCTGGATTCCGGTTAAGCGTCCCGCCTTCGGCGGGACGCTTTTTTAAAAAGAAAGTTCATACATACTTTTGAGCTTAATATGAAACTGCATTTCTGGAGTATTGGAAAAAACAATGAACGGTATATTAAAGAAGGTGTGGAAGATTTTACAAAACGCATCTCAAAGTATTATCCTGTTGAGTGGACAATCATTCCTCTACCTAAAAATGCCGGGATGATTAGCGAAATGGATCTGAAGAGGAAAGAAGGAGAAATAGTTTTAGAATGGCTGAATAAGGATGATTATCTGGCTGCTCTTGATGAAAGAGGTAAACAATTAACTTCAGAAGCTCTTGCCGATTTTATAATGAAAAGAAGTAATGAAAGTGTTAGGAATCTTGTTTTTCTTATTGGCGGGGCCTTTGGATTGGATGAAGCAGTTTTAAAAAGAGCTAACTATAAATTGAGTCTTTCATCACTTACTTTTCCGCACCAGCTGGTAAGACTGATCCTTGCAGAACAAGTATATCGTGCCTGTACTATTTTAAGAAATGAAAAATATCACCACAAATAAATTAGATTTACCGGATGGAACTTTCTATAACACTTATTATCGTTGCTGCCACCAGCATTATTTCTTTTATGGCATTTAGCAATCAGAATTTATTGGATCAATTTATTTTTTATCCGCCGGCCGTTCGCCGTGGGCAATGGTATCGTTTCCTTAGTTGCGGATTGATCCATGCTGACTGGGGTCATCTGATTTTTAATATGCTTGCCTTGTATATGTTTGGTGAAATAGTCGAATTGAGGTATGTGGAAGTATTCGGGCCATCCGGTAAATTGATATATCTCGCCATGTATGTGCTTGCTCTTGCTGCTTCCGTTATCCCAACGTATATAAATAATAAGGACAACTATCATTACAGGAGTCTTGGCGCTTCCGGAGCAGTTTCAGCAGTAATATTTGCGGGTATACTCTTTGAGCCTCTTGTCGGCATTGGTCTTTTTTTCATTCCCGTTTATCTTGCAGGATTTCTTTTTGGCATTCTTTATCTTCTTGTTTCGGGCTGGTTAGACAAAAAAGGAGGCGGGAACATTAATCATTCAGCACATATCTTCGGAGCTTTGTTTGGTATAGCATTTACTATCATTGCGTGCCGGGTATTTTCTGATCACCCGGTACTGCAGCTTTTTATCGATCAAATAAAAAATATGAGTCCGGGAGATATTATCCAGACACCGGGATCCAGGTAATCTTAAAAATGCTTTTTGTTTTGTCCGTTATTTTAAATCTTTCATCGATTCTTTGGCCAACCACCCAAATGATCTTTTTATCCATTTCAATTACCCAGGCTTTTTCTTTTTCAGTTTTAGAAAATTTCTGATCGATAAAAAATCGGGAGAGCTTTTTCTTTTTTTTCATTCCTAACGGATAAAAATAATCGCCTGTTTTCCATTTGCGAAGAATAAGTGGGTAGCTGATCTGCTTTGCATCAAGACAAGCGATGTTGTTTGAAGTTTGAGGTTTGAGGTTTGAGGTTTCAATAACGTCAATATTGATCTCACCCCCCTGGAATGTTACATCCCGTTCATCATTTTCAATAATAATTATCGCTGATTTTGCAGATTGAACAGGGCTGATAATAAACCAATGACGATGTTTGATGATCTGGTAATTGAAAGTTGGTGATTCAATATATTTCCCCGATTCACTCCCGGATAGTTTTATTACTTCATCAATTTGTTTTTCATTAAATCCAAAACCAGCAATGATCTCATAGATCAATGCGCGGTTGTTATAACCCATCAACTGCTTGATTGGAATATGCCATTCACTTCCTTTTCCCTTTACTAATTTCGCCTTAATATCACCGACGGCGATCTTGTAAAGTTTTTCAACGTCTTTAAAACGATTGATATTATCATTCAAATTTTCATTAACCTGTGGATATACTTTGGAAATAGCAGGAATGATCTCATTCCGAAAAAGATTACGGGTATATTTTGAAGAAAGATTAGAAGAATCTTCAACAAACTCAAGTTTATTGTCTTTTGCAAACTGTACTAATTCATGTTTTGTAAACATCAATAATGGTCGTTTAATATTTCCATAAGAAACAGGAATACCCGTCAAGCCATGTAAACCAGTACCGCGACAAAAATTCATCAATGCTGTTTCAGCGTTATCATCGGCATGATGAGCAGTGATGAGGAAAGTTCGGAGTTCCGAGTTCCGAGTCCCGAGTTCTGCTTCCCGACTCCCGACTCTTGACTCCCGACTACTGACTAATTCTTCAAACCATTCATATCGCAAACTCCTCGCTGCTTCCTGGATCGACATTTTATTTTCTGCTGCAAATTTTTCCGTTTCAAATTTCTTACCCTTAACCTCAACCTTATACTTTTCTCCTAATTTTCGTACAAACTTTTCATCCCTTTCACTCTCCTCTCCTCTTAACTGGAAGTTACAGTGAATAATTTCAAAATCATAACTAGCTTGATTACACAATTCACAAAGCACCACTGAGTCAACGCCTCCACTTACAGCAAGCAGCAATTTATCTTTTGGTGAAAAAAGATTTTCTTTTTTAATATACAGTTGATATCGTTGAAGTAGGTCCAAATTTATTCAGTAAAGTTTGGGACGTTGAAGAGTGCGACGCAACCAAAGATGATAGTAGTAATTCAGCTGACATCAAAATTATTTTTTCATTAACAAGGTTATTACTTTATTAAACAGCTATTCAATGTGAGTTCCCCTTTCGGGGGCAGGGGTTAAAATGTTAGTTCCTCAAAAGCACTTTTCAATTCACTCAAGGAATGATTATCTCCAGCTTTTTTTGCTTCTTCCATTCCCTTTTCATATACTTTGATTGCTTCATCTGTTTTACCAACTCTTTCCAGCAATTTGGCAAGATGATAATACGTGCCGATATAACCCGGTTCATTTTCCACTATTGACTCAAACAGTTTTCTTGCATCATCATCATTTCCCAGTTTTATATATTCAAGTGCCAATGCATGACATAAAAAACTGTCCCTTGGACTTTCCGTCATCAACTCTTTAATTTTTTCAATCCTTTCCATCTGAATAAATTATTAATTAATAATTATTAATTATTAATTCTCC
>Ga0075428_100000884_pt1 | contig 31516 bp, 28 predicted proteins | sample RhiMetdeltSRZDD2_FD_75291 | JGI IMG/M metagenome (GOLD analysis project Ga0075428, IMG submission 75291) | Populus rhizosphere microbial communities from Tennessee, USA - Rhizosphere MetaG P. deltoides SRZDD2 | ecosystem: Host-associated > Plants > Roots > Rhizosphere > Soil | place: USA... | reverse complement strand
GCGGTTTCACGATCTGCGGCACACCTGGGCCTCGTGGCATCGTCAGGCTGGAACGAGCTGCGACGAGCTGAAAGACCTGGGCGGCTGGAAGACGCGCAGCATGGTCGATCGCTACGCGAAGTTCGCAACAGAGAATCTGGTTGCAGCAGCAGCAAGGATCGAGACGGACGGCGGTGAAAGCCCGAATCCAGCTCCGGTGCCACCAGTAAAACGGATGGCAACCGAAGCGAAGAAGAGGGAAAAAACGGTCGGAAACGTGATTTTTACGTCACGATTTCCCCACGTTCGCAGAACGGCAGCTTAGAGGAAAGTTTCTAAGTTGTTGAATGTGATGGTGGGTCTGGAAGGACTCGAACCTTCGACCAAGGGATTATGAGTCCCCTGCTCTAACCGACTGAGCTACAGACCCACGCCCGACGCTCATCGGGCGAGGGTGGGATTCTACCAGCAGGGAGGTTGATTCCTGAGAGGCCGTATCAGGAAATGGATACGGCCCCTGATGTAGGGGAGCACGAGGGATTCTTCCCCTCGTTCGCACATCTCAGAGGCCGTATCAGGAAATGGATACGGCGCCCTGATGTAGGGGAGCACGAGGGGATTCTTCCCCTCGTTCGTACATCTCAGAGGCCGTATCAGTAAATGGATACGGCCCCCGACGTAGGGGAGGCTGAGGGGAGCATCCCCTCATTCGTTATCTTTTACGCTTTCTCCTGCAGCGCCGCGGTCAGCTCCGGCTCGAGCTTCTCGAGGTCCGTGGCGTCGATGCCGAGCGCGTCGAGCGCGTATTCCCCGTGCTCGCTCCATTCGTGGCAGGCGACGCCCATGTGATGCGCGGCGTAGACGTGGTCGGCGACGAGCGCGAGCGAGATCAGGCGCGCGCACGACGCGGGAATGTCGGCCCGTCCGTCCCGCAGCGCCGGGAAATCGTGGTGCCACAGCACCATCTGGCAGACGGGATCGGGGAGCAGCCACTCCTTGGCCAGGTAATACCCCATGAAGGCGTGGTGGATGCCGAAAGCCTCTTCCTCGACCTCGGTCACAGGCCTGCCGTCACCCGCGTTCCTGGCCGCGTACGGAGGGAGGTAATCGGTGAAGCCGCTCATCATTGCCGGAATGCCGCAGTCGCGGAACACCGCGAAGGTATAGGCGAGCTCGCCGTCGACACCGCGGACGTGGCGGGCCAGGCAGGAGCTTGCCCGCGCGATGCCCGACGAGTATTCCCAGAACTCTTCCATACCGGCGCCGGCGCCGACCGGGAACGCCTGCCGCAGCAGCAGCCCGGTCACGAGGTTGGTGACGTTGCGCAGTCCGAGGAGCGCGAGGGCCGTGCGGATCGATGTCGCCTTCGAGCGCAGGCTGTAAAAGGGTGAGTTGACCGTCTTGAGCAGAGCGGCGGCGAGACTCACGTCGCCGCTGATCAGCTCACCGAGCTTGGCGAAGTCCGGATCGTCGTTGCGCGTTTCCCGCACGAGCTTCGTCAGAATCGCAGGGCACGGCGGAAAGCCTATGCTCCTCGCGACCCCTTCGGCCTCGCGGCTCAGGGCGTCGAGGTCAGTCTGCACGGCGCCGCCTGCTTGAGCAGGCTGGTTTAACGGTGCCTTTATCCCGTTCATCTTGTTCATCCTGTCCGTATGCCGTTTTTGAGATAAGTCCTAGGCGGACCGGGCCTCCGCCGGCAGCTCGATGTCACCGCGCCGCGCCAGCAGCTGGACGAACTCGCCGGCCGGCAGCGGCTTGCCGAAGAAAAAGCCCTGCGCTTCGTCGCAGCCGTGGCGCCGCAGGAACTCGGCCTGCTCGGCCGACTCCACGCCCTCGGCGATCACCTTCAGGCGCAGGCTGTGCCCCATGGCGATGATGGCCTGCGTGATGGCCACGTCGTCGGTATCGCCCGGGATGTCCTTGATGAACGAGCGGTCGATCTTGACGCTGTCGATCGGGAAGCGCTTGAGATACCCGAGCGAGGAGTAGCCCGTCCCGAAGTCGTCGATCGCCACCGTGATGCCGAGCGCCTTGATCTTCTGCAGCCACGCGGTGGCGTGCTCCGGGCTCTCCATCGTCATCGACTCGGTGATCTCGAGCTCGAGCAGGTTCGGCGACAGGCCGCTCTCCTCGAGCGCGCCGACGATGGCGGCGTGCAGCCCGTCGTGGGCGAACTGCCGCGCCGACAGGTTGACCGCGACGCGCAGCGGCGGCAGCCCCTCGTCCTGCCAGCGGCGGGCCTGGGCGCACGCCTCGCGCAGCACCCATTCACCGATCGGCACGATGAGCCCCGTTTCCTCCGCCAGCGGGATGAACTTCGCGGGCGAGATCATTCCCATGCCCGGATGCATCCACCGGAGCAGCGCCTCCATCCCGGTGACGCGCCCGGTCGTGAGATCGATCTTGGGCTGGTAGTGCAGCTGGAACTCGTCCTGGTCGAGCGCGTGGCGCAGGAACCGCTCCAGCACCAGGCGCTCGAACGAGCGCACGTTCATCTGCGAGGAGTAGAACTGGTAGTTGTTCTTCCCCTGCTCCTTCGCGCGGTACATCGCCGAATCGGCGTTCTTCAGCACCGTCTGCGCGTCCTGGCCGTCGCCGGGAAACGTGCTGATGCCGATGCTCGCGGTAAGATGGTATTCCTGGTTCTCCAGCACGAACGGCGCCGCCAGCGCGGTGAGCAGGACCTGCGCCGTGCTGGTAACGTCGTTCGGGATGCCGCAGTCGCGCATCAGCACCACGAACTCGTCGCCGCCGAAGCGCGCCACGGTGTCGCGCCGCGCCAGTGCCCCGACCAGGCGCTTGGCGACCTGGCACAGCACGGTGTCGCCGGAGGTATGGGAAAGCGTGTCGTTGATCAGCTTGAAGCGGTCGAGGTCGATGAACAGGACCGCCACTTCCTTTTTCGCGTACTTGGCCTCGGACAGCGCCTGCTCCAGCAGCTGGGCGAAGAGCACGCGGTTCGGCAATCCGGTGAGATCGTCGTAGTGGGCGAGGTAGCGTATGCGTTCCTCGGCGCGCTTCCTCTCGGTGACGTCGCGCAGTATGCAGGTGGAGCGCTTGCCGCCGTTCACGCAGGTCTCGCTCACGGTCAGCTCGATCGGGAACACGCTGCCGTCCTTGCGCTGCGCTTTCAGCTCGCGCACGTGGCCGGTGGCGCTCTTGCCGCCCGCGGCATCCGCCCCCTGGAAGAGCATGTCCTGGCCCTCCCGGCTGCGGCCGAGGAGCAGGCGCGCGACGTTTCTGCCGATCAGCTCGAGCGGCTTCCAGCCGAAGAGCTTCTCCATGGCGGCGTTTCCGAACTCGATCGTGCCAGCGGGATCGATCACGATGATGCCGTCGGCGGCCGTGTTCACGATCGAGTTGAGCAGCTCCTCGTTCGCGGACAGGTTCGCCTCGGCGAGCCGCCGGGCGCGCCGCTCGCCGGCTTCGGCAACTTCGCGCCGCACCGCCGGCGCGAGCCGCGTCAGGTCGTCTTTCATGACGTAGTCGGCGGCGCCGGACTTCATCGCCGCCACGGCGATGTCGCCGGTGACCGCGCCGGAGACGAGGATGAACGGGATGTTGGGATCGCGCTCCTTGACGATCCTGAGCGCGGTGAGCCCATCGAATTGGGGCATCGCGTAGTCCGAAATGACCATATCCCATTGCTGGCTGCCGATCGCCTCGATGAGCCGCTCCCGCCCGCACACGTGGCGGTGGGACGGGATGTAGCCGCCTTCCTTCAGGGCGTGCAGGACGAGCGCGACGTCTTCCTCGTCGTCGTCCACGCACAGCACGCGCAACGGCACGCCGCCGCCGACGGGCGCCACGCGCTCGTCCGGCTCCTGCGCGGGGCGCAAGCCGTCCGCGGCCGGTGTCATGAGATCGAGTTGCAGCATGGGGTCAGCACCGCCCATCGTCAGTCCTTGTCCTTGAGCCGTCGCAGCGGGCGCGCGAGCGGCCCGGACGGCGATGCGGGATTCTTCATGCGGCCTCCTCGGCCACAATATCGGTCAGCCTGCGCCCTCGTGTCGGCGGCCTCGCGCCCTTCGCGGGTGCCGCTGCGACTCGGTGTGCGCAGCAGGGTGCGGGAGCAGCGAGCAGCCCCGGCAAGCGGAGACGTATGCGACGCAGCGGCTCTGCGCCCCGTCCCGCACCACCGTTCCGGAGACCGAGGCCGGGGCGCGTCCCCATATACCGGGGCCCCTGCTCCGCCGCTCATGCCGCCTCCTCCAGCAGCAGGTGGCAGGCCGGGTCGTCCACCGGATCCGCGAGGAGCGCTTCCATGTCGAGCACGAGCACGACGGACCCGTCGCCGGTCAGCGACGCGCCCGCGACGCCCTTGGGCTTCAAGTCGGTCAACGGCTTGATCACGACGTCGTCGCGGCCCGCGTAACCCTCGACCGCGAGCACGAAGCTGGAGAGCGCCGACTGCATGAGCACGCCGTAGCGCGGCGTGCGCGTGGGTTCCCAGCCGAGCAGGCCCGCGAGCGTCCTGACCGGCAGCACTTCGCCGCGCACGGCGAGGACCGGGCGGCCTCCCACGAGCTGCACCGCGGCCGGGTCGATCGGAACCAGCTCGTGCACGAGGGCAAGCGGGACCGCGAGGGCCTGGCCGCCGTGCTTCAGTACCAGCACCGGCAGTATCGCCATGGTCAGGGGCAGGGATATCGTGATAGTCGTCCCCGCGCCCGGACGGGACTGGATCTCTATGCGTCCGTTCAGCTTCTGGATGTTGTTCTTGACGACGTCCATGCCGACGCCGCGGCCCGAGAGGTCGGAGACCTGCTCCTTGGTCGAGAAACCGGGCAGGAAAATGAGCTGCAGGCTGTGCCGCTCGTCCATGGCGGCGGCGGCGTCGGGCTCGATCAACCCCTTCTCGACCGCCTTGCGGCGCAGCGACTCGGCGGACATGCCGCGTCCGTCGTCTGCGATCTCGATGACCATGTGGTCGCCCGCCTGGCGCGCCGACAGCTTGATGGTGCTCTTCTCGGGCTTGCCCGCGGCGACGCGATCGGCCGGCAGCTCGACGCCGTGGTCGACGGCGTTTCTCACGAGGTGGACCAGCGGATCGGAGAGCTGGTCGATCATAGCGCGGTCGAGCTCCGTCTCCTCGCCCGAGAGCGCCAGCTCGACGTCCTTCCCGAGCCCCCGCGCGAGGTCGCGCGCCATGCGCGGATACTTCTGGAACAGGCGGCCGATCGGCTGCATGCGGGTCTTCATGGCGGAGTTCTGCAGGTCGCTCACCAGCAGGTCGAGCTGGTTCACGGCCTGGTCGAGCGCGGCGAGCGTCTCGCCGTCGCGCTTGCCGGACAGGATGTCGCGGCGCAGGCAGGTGAGCCGGTTCCGCGCGAGGCCGATCTCGCCGGAAAGATTCAGCACGTGGTCGAGGCGCTGCGTGTCTATGCGTATCGTACCGTCCTTCGACACGGCGACCCGGTCGTTGTCGCGGCGGCCGACGGGCACGCCTTCCGCGCCCGGCTGGTCCGAGGCGCGCCGTCCATAGCGCGTATCGATGGCAGGCGCCGGCTGCGCCGGCGCCATCGATGGTGGCTGCGCTAGCACAGCGGCCGCCGGCACTGGCTGCGCGGGATTCGCGGAAACCGGAGCGCCAGGAAGCGCGGCGTGGGTGGGAGCGGCAAGAAGCGCGGCGTGGAGCTGCGCCCAGTCGAGACCGGTCCCGGCCGGCGCACCGGCCGAGGCTGGCGTCACCGTCGCCGTCGTGGCGGTTGTCGCCGGCGCCGCTTCGCCGCGCAACGCCGCCTGCAGGCGTTCGAGCAGCGCGGGGTTCGCGGCCGCCGGCTGGCGCTGCTGCGCCAGGCTTCCGAACATGTCGCGCACCGTCGCCGTGGCGGCGAGTATGGCGTCCAGCACGTCCGCGTTCAGCGCGAGCTTGCGTCCGCGCAGCAGGTCGAACAGGTTCTCCGTAAGGTGGCACAACTCCACCAGGGGCGCGACGCCGAGAAAGCCCGCGCCGCCCTTGATGGTGTGGAATCCACGGAAGATGTCGTTCAGAAGCTTGCCGTCGTCCGGCCGCCGCTCGAGCTCGACCAGCTTGTTGTCGACGTCGGAGAGCAGCTCGCCGGCTTCCGTCAGGAAGTCCCCGAGCATCTCCTCCAAGCCTTGAAAGTCGCTCATGCGCCGCCCGCTCCTCAGAACCCGAGCTGCTCGAGCAGGTCGTCGACCTGCTTCTGGCTGGTAACCACGTCGTCGCGGCCCGCGCCGTTCACGACCGGCCCGTTCAGGAGCCCGTCCGTCCTCGTGCGCTTTTCCGGCGGCGTATTCTCGACGAGGAGCTTCAGCAGCTGCTCCTCCAGGTTCTGGGCGAGCACGGTCACCTTCTTGATGACCTGCCCGGTGAGATCCTGGAAGTCCTGGGCCATCATGATCTCGTGCAATTGCTGCTCGGTGGCGCGCGCCCGCTCCGGAACCGCATGCAGGAATTCCCGGCTGTCCGCCGCCAGCGCCTTGAATTCGTCCACGCCGAGCTCGTTCGCGTAGAGCGCGTCCCAGCGCGCCGCGAGGGCACCGGCGTCCGCGCCCAGTCCCTGCTGTATCGGCTGGGCGAGCTCGATCGCATTCAGCGTGCGGCTGGCCGCCTGCTCCGTCATGGTGACGACGTAGGCGAGGCGCTGCCGTGCATCGGGTATCGCCGCCGCGGCGCATTCGCGCAGCGTCTCGTCGTATCCCAGCTCGCACAGCGTATCGTGGAGCTGCCGGGTCAGGCGGCCCACGCCGTTGATGACCCTGGCTCCGGGGAAATCCTCCGCGGGCTGCGAGGCCGGCGCCTCGGCGATCTCCGCCGCAGGGGCCTTCGCGGCCGCCGGCGCCAGGGCCTTGGCCGACGCGACGATGCTGTCGAACAGCGCCTCGAGATCGTCCGTGCCCGCAACCGCTGCTGTCGCTCCGCCGCTCATGCCGGCACCTCTGTCACGACATTGGTGTGCGAAAACCCGCGCATCGGTGCCCCGCGTCCTTCGCGGGTGCCGCTGCGACTCGGTGTGCGCAGCAGGGTGCGGGAGCAGCGAGCTGCCCCGGCAAATGGATACATATGCGACGCAGCGGCTTGCGCCCCGTCCCGCACCACCGTTCCGGAGACCGAGGCCGGGGCGCGTCCCCGGACTATTTGGAACCCTGCTCCGCCGCTCATGCCGCTACCTCTCCCTTCATCTTGGTGAGTATCTTGTTGAGCTTCTCGTCGAGGGTCGCCGCCGTAAACGGCTTCACGACGTAACCGCTGGCGCCCGCCTGTGCGGCCTCGACGATGTTCTCCTTCTTCGCCTCCGCCGTGACCATGAGCACCGGGAGATGCTTGAGCTTGGCGTCCGCGCGTATCGCCTTCAGGAGATCGAGGCCCGTCATGTTGGGCATGTTCCAGTCGGAGATGACGAAGTCGAACTTCTCGGCCTTCAGCCGTGCCAGCGCGACGTTGCCGTCGTCAGCCTCCTCGACTTCGGTGTGTCCCAGTTCCTTGAGCAGGTTGCGGACGATCCGGCGCATGGTGGAAAAATCATCCACCACGAGGAATCGCAGCTTGGTGTCAGCCATCACGGTCTCCGATCTCAGTTACTCAATCTCGTGCGCCGCCTCATGGCGCGCCCGCCGCCGGCGACCTGCCGGCGTACGGCCGCAGCGTGTCCGCCAGCACGCCGGCGTCGAACTTGGCGACGTAGGCGTCTACGCCCACGCTGCGCCCCATCGCGCGGTTCGCCTCCGAGGAAAGCGAGGAATGCATGACGACGGGAATGCCGGCAAAGCGCGCGTCGGCCTTGATGCGCCGCGTAAGGACGTAACCGTCCATCTCCGGCATCTCCGCGTCGGTGAGTATCACCTTCACCCGCTCGGTGAGCGGCTCGCCCTCGGCCTGGGCCCGCGCTGCGAGGGCCTGCAGCCGTTCCCAGGCTTCGCGGCCGTTGTTGGCGTGCTGGTGCTGCACGCCCAGCCTGTCGAGGACCTGCATGATCTCCTTGCGGGCCACCACCGAATCGTCGGCGAAAAACACCGTGCCACCGTCGCGCACCGGCTCGACCTGGGGCATAGCCGGCTCGCCGAACACGCTGGCAATGACGCTCTCGACGTCCAGTATCGACACGAGCCTGCCGCCCGGCATCTCGGTGATCGAGGTGACCATGCCGTTGCCGCCGGCGATGAGGTCTTCCGGCGCCTTCACCCTGTTCCACTCGACCTGGACGATGCGGTCGACGCTCTGCACCAGGAAGCCCTGCGTATGGCAGTTGAACTCGGTCACCATCATCGTTTCGTTCGACGCGGCCGCCCCTCCCGTGTTCACGAAGCTGGCGAGGCTGATGACCGGGATGATGCTGCCGCGCAGGCTCACCACGCCTGCGACGCCGCGCGGAACGTTGGGCGTGCGCGTGACCGGCGGCGTGCGCATGATCTCGCGCACCTTGAACACGTTGATGCCGAAGGTCTCCCGCGTGCCCAGGGAGAACAGCAGGATCTCCATGTGGTTGGAGCCGGCGATGCGCGTGCGGGCGTCGACCGATTCGAGCACGTTGCGATGTTCAGCCGCGTCCATGGGTCCGTCCTGTCATGCGAGCAGCCGCGAGATCGTCTGCGAGAGCTTCGCGGGCTCGAACTTCGATATGTACTCGTCCACGCCCACGGAGCGCCCGAGCTGCTGGTTCGAGTCGCCCGAGAGCGACGAGTGCATCAGCACGGGAACGCCCGCGAAGCGCGGGTCGCTCTTGATCTGCCGGGTCAGCATGTAACCGTCCATCTCCGGCATCTCGACGTCCGTCAGGATGAGACCCAGGCGCTCCTTCACGGGCCTGCCGGCGGCGTCCGCTTCCGCGGCGATCTTCTGCAGCGCCTGCCAGGCCTGCGCGCCGTTCATCGCGCTCGAGTGCCTGATGCTCATGGCGTCGAGCGTGCGGGCGATCTGCTTGCGCGCGATCGAGGAATCGTCGGCGAAGAAGACCGTGCGGCCCCGGCACGCGCCCGCCTCGATGCCGTTGTAGAGAACCTCGTCGTCGAGATGAGCGGTTTCGGCCAGCACCTTCTCCACGTCGAGCATCATCACGAGCTGGCCGTCGGCGCGCTCGGTCACGGCGGTAACCAGGCCGCCCTTGCCCGCGCCTATCATCGCGGGCGGCACGCGCATCGCGGACCAGTCGAGGCGCAGTATCGTGTCCACCGCCTCGACCAGGAAGCCCTGGGTATACCCGTTGTACTCCGTGACGATCATGATCTCGGGCTTTGCCGTTACCGCGACCCGCGCGTACTTCGCCAGGTCGACCACCGGCACCAGGCTTCCGCGCAGGCTCACCATGCCCTCGACGCAATCCGGCATTTCGGGGGCGCGGGTCACCGCGGGCGCGCGCATTACCTCGCGCACCTTGAATACGTTGATGGCGTAGATCTCGCGGCGCCCGCCCGCAGCATCTCCGCCGAGCGTGAACATCAGGATCTCGAGCTTGTTGGTGCCCGCGAGCTTGGTACGCGCGTCGATGTTCTTGAGGAGTTCCGACATGGCCATGGGCGGCGCGTCCGCGTTACGTCCGGAACTGCGCGATCTCTCCGTGCAGCTTCGAGGCGAGGCTTTCGAGCTGGTGCGCGGTGGAGGAAGCCTGGCTGATGGCGGCGCTCGTCTCCTCGGTCATCTGCGCGATCCGCTCGACGTTGCGCGCGATGTCGGTCGAAGCGGTGGTCTGCTCGCTCGCCGCCGAGCTGATGTCGTGGATGCGCTGCATCGTGGTGCGCGCGCCCTCGTTGATGCGCGCCAGGATCGCTGCCACTTCCTCGGCGAGCCCCTTGCCCTGCGCCACCTGCTCGTTGTTCGACTTGAGATTCTCGACCGCGGAGCTCACCTCGCCCTGGATCGCCTCGATCATCGCCGCGATCTCGCTGGTGGAGGTGCTGGTGCGCTCGGCGAGCTTTCTCACCTCGTCGGCCACCACCGCAAACCCGCGGCCCTGCTCTCCCGCGCGCGCCGCCTCGATCGCCGCGTTGAGCGCCAGCAGGTTGGTCTGCTCGGCGATGTCCCGGATCACCTTCACGATCCCCGAGATGTCGTGCGAGCGCCGCGACAGGTTCTCGATCAGCCGCATCGACTGCCCCACGGAATCGGCCGTCTTCACCATCTGCGAGGCCGTGTCGCGCGCCGTTTTCTCGCCCGCCTGGGATAGCTGGCACGCCTGCTCGGACGCGCTTCGGGTCTCGCGCGTGCTCTCGGCCACCTGGCCTATGCTCACCGTGACCTCTTCCACCGCCGCCGCCGTGGAAGCCGCGGACTCGGACTGCGCGCGAGCGCTCTGCGTGATCTGCGAGGACGCGGAAGCCATCTGCGACGCCGCGCTCGACACCTCGTGCGCGCCGTCGACGACCTTCTTCAGCGTGCTCTGCATCGTCTCCATCAGCGCGTTGAACGCGCGCGCCATCTGTCCGATCTCGTCATTGCTCCCGACCTCTACCCGCTGCGTCAGGTCGTTGGCGCGCTGCGCCTCCACCAGCGCGTGCTGCATCGCCGCCACCGGAATCGTGATGGCGCGCATGACCCACCACCCGAACAGCACCATGAACAGCGTGGCAAAGGCCACCTTCGCAATCGTCGTGACGTTCACGGCGTGCGCGCGCGCGACCGCCGCTTCGTACTGCTCCCGGGACGCGCTTTCCAGCATGGCGTCCAGCTTGTCGAGCCCTTCGCGTACCTTGGTCGTCATCGCGCGGTTATCCTGCAGCATGACGATTTTTCTGGCCGTAGCGAGATCGCCCGACTGAACTGCCTTGATCGCGGGCTGGAAGACCGTGCCGAGCAGCTTTTCCAGGTCCTGGCTTACCGTGTGCGACAGCGCCTTCTCCTCGGGCGTAGCACCCGTCGCAACGTAGGCGGCCCACGACTTCCTGATGCTGTCGATCCGGGCGTCGAGATTCTTGCCCAGACGCTCGCCTTCCTTGGGATCCTCGACGATCAGCGCGGTCATCAGGACCATGCGCACGCGGTACATGTCCGCCGATACCACGCCCAGGTGCCGCGTCGCGGAGCGGTCCTCGTAGACCGCCTTCAACCCGTCGGTCGAGCCGCTCATGCCGTGCCAGCTCATGACGGAGATGCCGAGGAGCACCAGCAGGGGAACCGCGATCATGAACGTGAGGCGGGTCGAGATTCTCAGGTTGTTGAGCACTTCTATATCCTCTCCATTGCGAATTGCACGTTGCCGCCCGCGCGGGCACGGCGCGGCCACGGGCGCACGAGTACGCGCGCTCTACCGTGGGTATTACGACACGGTGTGCGGCGGACTTTAGAACCTGTTTCATGCCAACTGGTGGCGGGAACGGACTTCCGGATGGCCTGCGGCTTGGGGAGAGCCGCGCGCAAATCCTGGTGCGTTCAGGCAGGAGCAGGATAACCCGCAGGGACTCCGCGGCAACACCGGAAAAGGACGGTAAATGTCCCTCTGTCCGGGGCACGCCTTGCGGCGGATCAGGCGAAGCTGAATATCCGGTCGAACTTCGCGCCTTCGAGCGCCTGCTTCACGGCGCCGTGGCAATGAGTCAGGACCACGCGCTTCTCCGATTCGTCGGCGCGGGCCTTGAGCAGCAGCAGCATGCCGAGCGCGGAGCCGTCCAGGTGCTCCACGCTTTCGAGGTTCACGTGGAGCTCGGACACATCGCCGGCGGCGAGAAGCGGATTGCAGGAACTTCTGAATGCGCGATGGGCGCTGAAATCGAACCGGCCGTGCAGCCTGATTACGGCCCGGCCGTCGACGACCTTGGTGTTTGTTTTCATGCGATCCCCGGATAGCCCGCCCTGATAACGGCGGGTCCGGAGCGGTCTTTAGCGACGTTTAGTTCTCGTTCGAACCCCGTTTAACAGGAGGCAACAGAGGAAACAGAGGGTTACGAGCCGGACTTCTTCTTCTCCGTTATCTCTGTTTCCTCCTGTTCAAATTCAGCGGGGTTCTAGACTCGTATGGCGCGGGCGCCGAGCGTCGCAAGGTGCGCCATCACGCGGCGCGGTATCTCGTTGAGGGGCAGAACCTCATCGACGCCGCCGGCCGCGATCGCCTCCTTCGGCATGCCGAACACGACGCAGGTCGCCTCGTCCTGCGCTACGTTCCACGCTCCCGCCCGCTTCATCTCGAGCATGCCCGCGGCGCCGTCCCTGCCCATGCCCGTGAGTATCACGCCGAGGGCGTTGCGCCCCGCGCAATTGGCGGCAGACCGGAACAACACGTCGACGGACGGGCGGTGCCGGTTCACGGACGGGGCCTGCGACAGCTCGGTGACGTAGTTGGCCCCGCTTCTCTTCAAGAGCAGGTGCGAATGCCCGGGCGCAACGTAGGCGTGGCCCGGCAGCACCCGCTCGCCGTGTGCGGCCTCCTTGACGCTGATCCGGGCGAGCCCGTCGAGGCGCGCGGCGAACGACCGGGTGAAGGCCTCGGGCATGTGCTGGGTGATGAGCACACCCGGGCAATCCGCGGGCAGCTGCACCAGGACTTCCTTGATCGCCTCGGTGCCTCCCGTCGAGGCGCCGATGATGATGAGCTTCTCGGTCGAGGCCGCGCGATTGGCGAGCGCCGGCAGCACCGCGTCGGCACCGAGGCGCGGGGAGACGGCAGGCGCGGACCGCTGTTTCAACCGCGCCCTTGCCGCGACACGGATCTTGTCGGTGATCTCGCGGGCGTAGTCCCGCATGCCGTTCGCGATGTCGAGCCTGGGCTTGGCGACGAAATCGACCGCGCCCAGCTCCAGCGCTCGCAGCGCGATGTCCGAGCCCTTCTCGGTCAGAGTGGAGACCATCACCACCGGCATCGGCCGCAGCCGCAGCAGCTTCTCGAGAAAATCGATGCCGTCCATCCGCGGCATCTCGACGTCGAGCGTGATCACGTCGGGGTTCAGCGCGCGGATCATTTCGCGCGCCGCCAGCGGATCGGGCGCGGCGCCGACCGCCTGCATGTCGGGCTGCCCGTTGACGATCTCCGACAGCAGCCCGCGTATCAGCGCCGAGTCGTCGACGATCACCACCTTGATCTTCCCTGCCTGCCCGTCCACGGTCGTCTCCTCAGCTGAAAAGTTCCACCTCGCCCCGGATCTCGGAGCGGCGCAACCGCGATCCGTAGTCCTGCTCGCGCTCGAAAATAGTGTCGTTGTGCATGTCGCGCAGCTTCTTTACCCGTACCTTGCCCGTGCGCGGAAAGTAGTAGACCTTGCGCGGATAAACGTCCACCAGGTCCTGCGCGAGCACCGGGATGCCTTCGACCCCCAGGTAGCGCAGCACGAAATCGGCGTTGCGCTGCCCGACGTTGGCGACCGTCAGGCCGCGCAGCACGTTGCCGCCGCCGAAGACCTTCGCCTCGAGGCGATGGCGGCGGGCGCCCAGCTTGACGAGCTGGTTGATCAGCATTTCCATCGCGTAGTTGCCGTAGCGCGCTGAAGCGCTCGCAGGCGCGTCGACCTGCTCGGCCGAGTCCGGCAGCATGAAGTGGTTCATGCCGCCGATGCCGAAGTCGGGGTCGCGTATGCACCCGGCGACGCACGAGCCCAGCACCGTGACGAGCACTATCTCGCGGCCGGTCGCGTAGTACTCTCCCGGCAGGATCTTGGCCGCTTCCATGTCGTGCGTGCGGTCGTAATAGACGTTGGGCGCAAGCACCTCCTCGTAGCTGCGGTACCCACCCGCCGGCGCGACAGCGCGCGCCGCCGTCACCCCCGCTCTCATGACGCCGCCTCGGACACGATTTCGGTCGGCCCGCGCCATCGCGTCGGCGGCCCCGCTCATGCCGATCGCCCCCCGGCGATAGCCGGGACCGTGCCGTGGCGCGCCCACTCGTAGACCGTCCTGCCGCGCGAATGGAACAGGTGAGCCGCATGGAACAGGCTCTCCGAGTGCCCCACGAAGAGGAGTCCCTCCGGCAGGAGCGGAGCGAACTTCTCGAGGATCGCGAGCTGCGTCGGCTTGTCGAAATAGATCATCACGTTGCGGCAGAAGATCGCGTCGAAGGGCCCGCGCACCGGCCACTTGGTATCGAGCAGGTTGAGTCGGCGGAAGGTGACGAGGTCGCGCAGCTCGGGGCGCACCTTGACCACCCCGGCGTTGCCGCCCGCGCCCTTCAGGAAGAAGCGCTTGAGCCGTTCCGGCGAAAGCTTCTCCACGCGCTCCATCCCGTAGACGCCCGCTTCGGCATGGGCGAGCACGCTGGTATCGACGTCGGTCGCGAGTATGTGCACCGGCGGGGTGCTGCTGCCGAACGCCTCGATCATCGTCATCGCCATCGAGTACGGCTCCTCCCCGGTCGAGCTGGCCGCGCACCACAGGGTGAGGGGTCTGCGCTCCTTCTCCCACACGCGTTTCGCGTGTTCGGCGAGCGCGGGAAAGTGATGCGCTTCGCGGAAGAACGACGTCAGGTTGGTCGTGAGCGAATTGGTGAACGCCTGCCATTCCGACGGGCCCGCGGTCTTGAGGAAAGCGAGATAGTCTCCAAAGCGCGTGAGGCCGTGCGCGCGCAGGCGCCGCGCCAGGCGGCTGTAGACCATGTCGCGCTTGCCGGGCGCGAGCGAAATCCCCGCATGGTCGTAGATGAGCTTGCGCACCCGGTCGAAGTCCTCCGTGGTGAAGCTGAACTCCCGCCCCGCATCCTGCGCGGCCGGAACGGCTTGCGCGGAGCGCGGCATGGGATCAGCGGGGCACATCGGAATCGCGCGTCTCGGCGCGCATGGCGCGTATGCAATCGCCGGCGGTGCTCTCGAGCCGCCCGGCCTGCGCGACGATCTCCCGCAGCACGCGGGCCTCGGCGCCTATCCAGCTCCTGTGCTCGCCCGCGAGCGTCTGGAGCCGCTGGCTTACGGCCACGCCCGCGGACACGAAACGCTGCAGGGTCGTGGCGACGAACTCGGCGTCGCCGCTGCGGCAGTCGTCCGCGCCGGCGAGCAGTATCCGCGACTGGAAGGCCACGATGTCCATGCTGTCCAGGGCCTTCAGCAGCAGCTCCGCGACGTCTTTCTCCAGCGCCGATGCCTCGGCTTGTACCGTGAGAGTCTCGTTCACGACGCCGTTGATCTCGGCAATGGCGGCCCGGATGCCGGACAGCATCTCTTCGAGATCGGCGGGCGCGCGCGGCGCGGCGCCCGGCTCACCCCGGAAGTCGCAGAAGACGACGTTGCCCTCGGCGCCCGTCACGACGCCGGCGCCTCCGCCCGCTCCCGCCGGTCCGTTCAGAGTTCGGCCCATTGTGTACGTAGCCTCCGATTGTCCCGCTCTCGCCACGTGCGCTATTAATGAATCCTGGATTCGACCAATGCTGCGCGGAGCGTATCGGGGTCAAGTCCGACACACTCCCGCGGCACGACCGCCCGTTCCGTTCTGGGATGTGTGCGAATTTACACGGACCCGCGGTAGAGCCAGTCCCCGATTAACGGCAGAAAACAGGCGCAATTCGGGACTTGGGGAAACCTGCAGGGGGAGGCAGCGCCATGCCTGTTAACGGCACGGCGGCGTGAGACTTTAGAGCGTCGAATCGATGCGCGGGACGCGGGGGATGACTTTCACGCGGAATACCCCTTATCATGTATCGAGGCCCGCGCGATCCATGAACCGCAACCCGATTCACGGCCCATGAAACGCCCGCTGCGCATCCTGATAGTCGAAGACTCGAAAGACGACGCGGACCTGCTCCTGTGGGAGGTGCGCTCCGGCGGTTTCGATCCCGCCCACCTGCGCGTCGACACGCTCGCGACCATGGGCGCGGCCCTCGACACGCGGGAATGGGACATCATCGTCTCGGATTACACGATGCCCCAGTTCACCGGCCTCGCGGCGATGCGGCTGGTACAGGAGCGCAGGCTCGATCTGCCGGTCATCATCGTCTCCGGCAACATCGGAGAGGAGATCGCGGTCGAGGCGATGCGCGCGGGCGCAAGCGACTACGTCATGAAGAACAGCCTGTCGCGCCTGGTGCCGGCGATCGAGCGCGAGCTGCGTGAGAACGAAGCGCGGCGCGCGGGCCGCGCGGCCCAGCGCGAGCTGCAGGAGAACGAGGCGCGCCTGCGCGGGCTGGTGTCCAACATCCCGGGCATGGTCTTCCAGCTGGTGCGCGCGGGCGAGAGCGGCTACCTGTTCCCGTACGTGAGCGAAGGGAGCCTCGCGCTCCTCGAGCTGACGCCCCGGCAGCTCCTCGACGAGCCCGCGCGCTTCTTCGACATGCTGTTCGACGAGGGCCGCGTCACCCTCGAGCAGGACCTCATGCGCTCGGCCAGGGAAAAGATCGCGGTGAACTGGGAAGGCCGCATCCGGACTCCCGCCAGCCGGACCGTCAAGTGGCTCTCGCTGCGTCTCTCCCCGCGGATCGTGGACGGCACGCGCGTGCAGTGGGAAGGGATCATGATGAACATCTCCCGCAGCAAGCAGGCCGAGATCGAGATCAACGAGTCACGCCAGCGTCTCTCCGAGCTGTCCGCGCACTTGCAGAGCGCCAAGGAGCAGGAGCGCACGAAGATCGCGCGCGAGGTACACGACGACATCGGCGGCAACCTGACGGCGATCAAGATCGATCTCCTGTGGCTCATCAACCGGCTGGGGAAGGCCGGCCCCGACATGCTCGAGAAGGCGCGGGCCATCGAGGCGCTGGCGGACCGCACCATGGAGATCACCTCGCGCATCGCGCGCGACCTGCGCCCGCCGCTCCTCGAGCTGGGTCTGCTTGCCGCCATCGAATGGGAGGCGGGCGAGTTTCAGAGCCGCATGGAGATACCGTGCATCGTGAACTGCGCGGGCGAGGACATCGCGGTGGACCCGGAGCTGGCGAGCGCGCTGTTCAGCATCTTCCGCGAGACCCTCACCAACATTTCCAAGCACGCGCACGCCACCGCGGTCCACGTGCACCTGGGCGTCGGGGACGGCAAGGTGTCGCTCTCCGTGAGCGATAACGGGCGCGGCATCCAGAACACCGATCTCCTGAAGGCGGGCTCGTTCGGTCTGCGCGGCATGCTGGAGCGCGGACGCAACCTGGGCGGTGAAGTGAGCTTCAAGGGCGCCCCGGGCACGGGCACGACCGTCACCGTGCGCCTGCCGCTGGCGGCCGCAGGGCAGCCGGCCGCGGCACTCACCGAAAACGCGACGGACGCGCCATGATCAAGGTAGTCATCGTCGACGATCACGCGATCCTGCGCCGGGGTCTCACCCAGATCATCGCGGAAATCGACGACATGGAGGTCGTGGGCGAGGCCGATTCGAGCGCCGCGGCCATGCGCCTGCTGCGCGAGCACCCGTGCAACGTCCTGCTGCTCGACGTGACCCTGCCCGACAGGAACGGCGTCGAGACGCTGAAGCTGGTGCGCAAGGAATTTCCGAAGATACAGGTGCTCATGCTGTCGATGCACCCGGAGAACCAGTACGCCGTGCGCGCGCTGAAGGCCGGCGCAGCGGGCTATCTGACCAAGCAGAGCGCGCCGGCCCAGCTCGTGAGCGCCATCCGCCAGGTCCACCAGGGCCGCAAGTACGTCACCCCGGCGGTCGCCGAGGAGCTGGCGCAGAACGTGGACCGGGATGCCGACCAGCCGCTGCACCAGACGCTGTCCAACCGGGAGTACCAGACGATGTGCATGATCGCGTCGGGGAAATCCCTGACCGACATCGCGCACCAGATGTCGCTCTCCGTGAAGACGGTGAGCGTCTACCGTGCGCGCGTGCTGGAGAAGATGCGCCTCAAGAACAACGCCGAGCTGACGCACTACGCGATCCGGAACCAGCTCGTGCAGTAAATCCTCCGCTCGCGGTGCTGCCACCGCTCGCCGCCCCCTTTTTCAACGGGGCAGGCCTGAGGCGCGCCGAAGGCCGGGGGATTTGCTCAGATTCTGAACTTCGCCATTTCCCCGTTCAGCTTGGAGGCGAGGTTTTCCAGCTGCTGCGCGGTGGAGGAGGCCTGGTCGATGGCGGCGCTCGTCTCCTCGGTCATCTGCGCGATCTTCTCCACGTTCCGCGCGATGTCGGTCGAAGCGGTGGTCTGCTCGCTCGCCGCCGAGCTGATGTCGCGGATGCGCTGCATCGTGACGCGCGCCCCCTCGTTGATGCGCGCCAGGATCGCGGCCACTTCCTCGGCCAGACTCCTGCCCTGCGCCACCTGCTCGTTGTTCGCCTTCAGGTTCCCCACCGCGGAGCGCACCTCGCTCTGGATCGACTCGATCATCCGGGCGATCTCGCCCGTCGACGAGCTGGTCCGCTCGGCGAGCTTTCTCACTTCATCCGCCACCACCGCGAAGCCGCGGCCGGCCTCGCCGGCCCGCGCCGCCTCGATGGCGGCGTTCAGCGCCAGCAGGTTCGTCTGCTCGGCGATGCCGCCGATCATCTTCACTATCCCCGAGATCTCGTTCGAGCGCTGCGACAGGCTCTCGATCAGCTTCATCGACTGCCCCACCGAGTCCGCGGTTTTCATCATCTGCGCCGCGGTGCTGCGCGCCGTTTTCTCCCCTTCGGTGGACAGATTGCACGCCTGCTCCGACACGTTCCTCGTCTCGCGCGTGCTCTCGGCCACCTGCCCTATGCTCACCGTCACCTGCTCCACCGCCGCCGCCGTCGAGGCGGCGGATTCGCTCTGGGCACGCGAGCTTTGCGTGATCTGCGAGGACGCCGAGGCCATCTGCGTCGCCGCGCTGGAGACCTCGTGCGCCCCGTCCACCACGTTCTTCAGCGTGCCCTGCAGCGTCTCCATCAGCGCGTTGAACGCGCGTGCCATCTGCCCGATCTCGTCGCCGCTCTTCACATCCACCCGCAGCGTCAGGTCGTTGGCGCGCTGTGCCTCCACGAGCGCATGCTGCATGGCCGCCACCGGCACGGTGATCGTGCGCGCGACCAGGGCGGACACGGCGAGCGCTATCAGCACCGCCGCCGCCAGCGCGGCAACGAGGGCCGCGAGCGTGGTTTGCTGCGCGGCACCGACCTCTTTGCGCGCTTTTTCGGCCAGCGCTTTCTGCTGGTCGGCGAGCACGGCGAGCTCCCTCGCCACGTCCACGAACTTCTGATCCGCGCCCTGCATGGACATCTCGGCGAGATTGATGTCGACGTCTATGTTGCCGAGAGCATTCTTCGCCGCCTTGCCGTACTCCTGCACCGCGGCCACCGCTTTGGCGTGCTGGCCACGCCCGGCCTGACCGAGCGAGTCCTCGGCAATGCGCTTCGTCAGCAGCGTGGCCGCTTCCGCGTACAAGCGCTCGTGCGCCTTCAGCGCCTGGTCCGCCACCTCGGCCTTGGCGTTGGTGCGCGCCGCCGACAGCGTTCGGTACAGCGCATTGTGGGATTCCGCGAGCTTGCGCTCGCCCTCCTGCACGGTCTGGAGAACGTTGAGGGCGCCCGCGAAATCGACGTTGACCCGCGTCTCCTGTGCCTTCAGCATCCACCAGCACAGAACGCCGAAAGCCAGGAATAGCGCGAGCGCGCAGGCGGGCGCGACGAGGATCTTGCCCCGGAATGAAAGACGGTCGAGGACGAGCATGGGACTCCCTGATTGGATGCCCGAATCGGGGACGCCGGGAATCCGGCGTCCGGTCCGGGTAGCGGTCGGGCGTTACGCCCCGTCCTTGTAGACGCCGCCGCAAACGACGACGTCGTCGGAGCGCTCGCAGTACATTTGCTTGGGTAGAACCTTCTTGGTAAGCGGGTCGGTGAACTTGTAGTCCTGCCAGAACTTGCCCTGCGACCTGGCGAGCTCCACCCGTTCCTTGACGAACGGCTTGCCGTCCGGATCCTTCAGGTCGATCAGGGGCTTGCCCACCTGCTTGGGGTTCTGCCCGTGCGCCACGGGAACGCCGTTCATGTCGTAGATCACGAGGTACAGATCGCGGTCCACGAACGTCTTGCTCGGCGCGGTCATTTCCGCGGCGGCCTTGTCCATGCCGTTCTTCTTCAGGAACTCGACGCCCTTCTTCACCATCTTCTCGGCGTCGGCGCGCGTCGCGCGGGACTCCTGCGCCAGCGCGGGCGCGCCGGCTACTGCCAGCGCAACCGCGACTGCCATCATCATCTGCTTGTGCATGCTCGTTCTCCTTCCGTTTGATATGGGGATCTCCTCGAGTACATGACAGAGAGCCCTCCTTTGGACCGGAACACGGGTAGTCCTCTGGTAACGGCAGAAACCGGAAAAGGTTTAGTGGCCCCGCTTCGATATCGCACTATCACTAGCATCATGTCGGCCGTCTGCGATCCCTGCTCCGCCCCTCGACGCGCCCACCTCAAGAAGCCGTGACCTATTGCCGATAACAGCGGGAGCCCGGCCATACGCCGTGGATTGGCGTGCCGTTTCCGGAACTATTGCACAGTCCGGACGGAAAACCGGAACAGTGCCGGAACAATCAGAGGAAAGCATGTCGGCTGCCACGAGCACTCACGAAATTGCGCGCCAGACCCTGCGTCTGCTCGCCGCGCGCAAGATCGCGCCGACCCCGGAAAACTACCGCGAGTTGTTCGCCGAGGCCGCGGGCGAGGCCGATACCGTCCCGGCCGCGGAAAAAGCACTGCGCCGCCTCGTCGCGGAGTTTCCGCGAAGCACTCCGGAGCTCGCTCGCGTGAGCAATGCCCTGGCGGCGGCCGTCGCTGCCCGGAACTGGGACGAGATCAGGACCCGGCTGGTGGATTTCGCGCGCGAGCCCCGCGAACCCCTGCCCGTGCTCGTACCCTTTAGACGCGACGCGCAGGCCGCGCCGGCGACGAGCGACAACACCGCGCACGAGCTGCTGGAAGTACTGGCGCAAACCCTGGAGCTGGGCGTTGCCGCGCGGCTGATCGAGCACCCCGGGCTCGCCGCCGAGGTAGGCGCCCTCGCGCAGCGCCTGCGCGCGCCCGAAGCCCCCCCGGCCCCCGCGCTGCGCAGCCACTTGAAATCGCTGTGGCTCAAGATCGAGCTGCAGGCGGGCCCTTGCGGCGAGTTGCAGCAGGGACTGCTGAAGCTGCTGCGCCTGCTGGTCGACAACGTGGGCGAGCTGGTCGTCGACGACCAGTGGCTCCGCGGCCAGATCGCGGTCGTGCAGCAGGCGATCTCGGGCCCGCTCTCCCTCGAAGCCATCGAGGAGGCCGAGCGCAATCTCAAGGATGTCCTGTTCAAGCAGAGCCTGCTCAAGAATAGCCTGATCGAGGCCAAGGCCACGTTGAAGCAGATGGTCGCTTCCTTCATCGACCAGCTCGGGCAGCTCTCGGAGTCGACCGGGGACTACCACGACACGATGGAAAGCCTCGCCCAGCAGGTCCGCCAGACGGAGGACATGGGCCGGTTGAAGGAGCTGCTCGACGAGATCATGCGCGAGACCCGCACCGTCCAGGCGAGCACGCTGCGCGCCCGCGAGGAGGTCCTCTCCGCCCGGCGCGCCGTGGACGCCGCCGAACGCAAGATCTCCGACCTCGAGACCGAGCTCGCGCAGGCGAGCGCGACGGCGCGGGAGGACCATCTCACCGGCACGCTGAACCGCCGCGGCCTGAACGAGGCTTTCGAGCGTGAGCTGGCCGTGGTGCAGCGGAGCAGCAAGCCGCTCTCCATCGCGCTGCTCGACATAGACAACCTGCACGATCTGAACGACAAGCACGGCCGCCAGGCCGGCGACGACGCGCTCGCTCACCTCGCGGCCGTCATCAAGGAGACGGTGCGGCCCAGCGACGTCGTCGCGCGCTTCCGCGCCCAGGAATTCCTGCTGCTGCTGCCGGGCTCCGACGTCGGCCAGGGCGTGGACGTCATGGTCCGCCTGCAGCGCGAGCTGACCAAGCGCTTCTTCCTGCACGACAACAACCGGCTCCTGATCACCTTCAGTGCCGGGGTCGCAGGCTACGCGTCCGGCGACTCCCAGGCCGACGCGGTCAAGCGCGTCGAGGCGGCCCTGCACCGGGCCAAGCGCTCGGGCCGCAACCAGGTCGCCGCCGCCAGCTAGCAGGCTGCGAGCTACGGGCCGCGAGCCGCAAGGCAGCTGGTAGCCGGTAGCTGGTGGGTGGTAGCTCGAAGCCCGCAGCTGGTAGCTCGTAGCCCAGTGACTGACAGCCGGCACTGCAATTGGCCCGGTTCTTGCCCGGCAGCCCTAAAGTTCCTCCAAACCCCGTCCGTAATTGCTCCCATGACAGCGGCTCACGCCCCAGGGCGCGCAAGACCGTAGTCACGGCACCAGAGCCGCTATTAACCCTTTTAAGGAGAGTCACATGCCTCAAGTCATCAACAGCAACATTGCCTCGCTCAACGCGCAGCGCAATTTGAACACGTCGCAAACACAGCTGGCGACGTCCTTGCAGCGCCTCTCTTCGGGCCTGCGCATCAACAGTGCAAAAGACGACGCCGCGGGCCTCGCGATCAGCGAGCGCTTCACGGCCCAGATCCGCGGCCTCGACCAGGCGCGCCGCAATGCGAACGACGGGATCTCCCTCGCGCAGACCGCGGAAGGCGCACTCCAGTCCGCCGGCGATATCCTCCAGCGGATTCGCGAGCTGGCCGTCCAGTCGGCCAACGCCACGAACTCCGCCAGCGACCGTTCGGCGCTGAACTCTGAAGTTCAGAACCTGACCCAGGAGCTCCAGCGCATCGCGACCACGACCGAGTTCAACGGGCAGAAACTGCTGAACGGCAGCTTCACCACTGCCGCGTTCCAGGTCGGCGCCAACGCCAACCAGACGATCACCGCGAACTCCGGCAACTTCCAGACCAGCGCCTACGGCAACTACCGCATCGGCGGACTGTCTGCCTACAAGGAAGGCGGCGTGGGCGACCTGGTGGTCGGCACCAACGGCGCAGCCGGCGACGCATACGGCTCTTCCGTTCTCGCAGTTGAAGGCGCGGGCGACACCTCGGCCACCGTCGGCGCAGCCGCCGCGGGCGATTTCGTGATCACCTCGGCAGCCGGCAGCTTCGACGTCTACTACAACGAAGGCGCAAGTGCGGCCGACATGGCCGCGGCGGTGAACCGCACCAACAGCGGCGTGACCGCGACCGCGATCACGCAAGTCGTTCTCGGCGACGAGGACGTGGCGGCGGGCGGCTTCGCGCAGAATTCGAGCTACACCTTCTATATCTCCAACGACTACTCCGACCCGGCGGGCGGCACGGCCCCTGGCCAGTTCACGACCGTCTCCTTCAAGACGGGCGGCGGCGACGGCACTCTCAAAGTCGATTCCTCCGACCATCTGAACGCGGCGGTGCAGGCATTCAACGATGCCGCTGGCAAGACTGGCTTCACGGCCGAAGCCGTTCAGACCGAGACCGGCAACTGGGGTATCAAGCTCACGAACGAAGCGGGCAAGGACCTGCGGATCGTCAACGACTCCGCGGCCGACAACGCTGACGGCTCTTCGCTCGACGTTCTGGTTTCGGACATCTCGGTCCTCGACGGCGACGACACCGACACCGTGGACAACCTGGCCTCCACCCTCACCGCCCTGGACGCAACGGGCGAGTGGACGGACGGCGACGGCACCTGGTACACCGGCCGCGTAGTGTTCGACTCGAGCAAGTCGTTCTCGATCACGACCGGAGTGGCTGACGTGTTCCAGGACGCCACCGCACCGGGCACGGCGGCAGCGGGCACCTACGGCGCGACGATCCAGTCGGTCGACAAGATGGACATCTCGACCTACGACGCGTCGATCCGCACGCTCGCCATCGTTGACTCCGCTCTTTCCGCGATCAGCAGCCAGCGCGCTTCCTACGGCGCCCTGCAGACCCGGTTCGAGAACACGATCACCAACCTGCAGACCACCTCGGAGAACCTCTCGGCCGCGCGCTCGCGCATCCGTGACGCGGACTTCGCGGCGGAAACCGCGAACCTGACCCGCGGGCAGATCCTGCAGCAGGCCGGTGTGGCGATGCTCGCGCAAGCGAACGCGCTTCCCAACAACGTGCTCGCCCTGATCCGCGGGTAATCTGGTCCCTCAACTCTCCGGCCGGCCGCAAAGCCGGCCGGGGATTCCCCCGGGACCCGTTTCAATCATGGGCAGGCCGGCCCTAGCCGGTTCTGCCCATCGTTGAGATCGCAGGATTCTGGATAACCGCCATGTTCGTCTCTGGAGTTTCCGCCGCCCCGGCCGCGAGCTATCGCGCCGCCGGAGCCACCCCCGGCGCAGCCGCGCCCGCGGCCAGTCCGGTGGTGGACCTCGCCGCCATCGCGAAAGCGGTCGCCTCCGTCAAGGAAGCCCTCAAGCCGGTCGGCGGCGGCCTCGAATTCAACGTGGATCAGTCGAGCGGCAAGACCATCGTGCGCGTGGTGGATCTCGAGACACAAGAGGTCATCCGGCAGATTCCTTCCGAGGAAATGGTCGAGCTCGCGCGCGTGCTGGAACGGCTGCAGGGGCTGCTCCTGAACCATCGTGCGTGACAGCGCGGCCGCATGGCCGGCCGCAATCCATGGATAAGAGGCAGGATTCCCCCGTTCTTCGCCGCCTTCGGCGCATGCGGCCCCGCTACACTTGCGCCCAAACCGGATATAGCCGGGCGCAGGCGTTCGTTCGATCGACGGCGCCGCGCGGCGCGCAGGAACTCCGGAATTCTTGGAACGAGTGAACTATGGCAGGCCTCTCCTCTCCCGGCATCGGCTCGGGATTGAACGTAAGCGACATCGTATCCAAGCTGATGACGGTGGAGCAGCAGCCGCTCGTCGTCCTCACCAACAAGGAGGCGCCGCTTCAGGCGCAGCTATCCGCGTACGGCACGATCAAGGGAGCACTCGCGGGGCTGCGCGACGCCACGAACGCTCTGGCCACCCCGGCGAAGTTCAACGCTTCGGTCGCCCGCCTGGGGGACGCCACAATCGCTACGGCATCCGCGTCGACCTCTGCCGTGGCCGGCACCCATACGCTTGAGGTCCAGACCCTGGCGAAAGCCCATACGCTCGCGACCACGGCCTACGCCGCGACGAGCACCCCGGTCGGCAGCGGCACGATCACCATCCAGTTCGGAAAGTACGACGCCGGCGTTTTCACGTCCAGCGCCGAGCGCGCGAGCGAAACCATCAGCATTCCGTCGGGACAAACCTCGCTCGCGTCCGTTCGCGACGCCATCAATTCCGCCGACGCCGGCGTGTCGGCGAGCATCGTCAACGACGGCACCGGCTACCGGCTCGTGTTGACCTCAGGCGCTTCCGGCACGGCCAACGCGCTGCGCATCACGGTCGACGACGACGACGCCAACGACACCGATGCGTCCGGTCTCTCCGCGCTCACCTTCGATGCCTCGACCGGCGGCACCTCGCGGCTCGAGGAGAAGGTCGCGGCGCAGGACGCAACGCTGGTCGTGGACGGCATCACGATCACGAAGTCGCAGAACCTCGCCGCGGACGTGATCGAGGGCGTGACACTCACGCTGACCGCGACCGGCTCGACGACGGTGACGGTAGCGCGCGACACGACACCGGCGGTCACGGCCGTCCAGACGTTCGTAAAGGCCTACAACGACCTGCAGACCGTAGCCAAGAGCGTATCCGGATACGATCCGGCGACCGGTCAGGCGGGATCGCTGCTGGGAGACCCCGCGCTGCGCGGCATCCAGTCAGCGCTGCGCAACGCATTCAACGGGCTGATCGTGGGCGCCGGGGGGGCGAAGACTCTCTCCAGCGTGGGCGTCTCGTTTGAACGCGAGGGCATACTTACCCTCGACACCGCGAAGCTCACCGCGGCGCTCGCCGATCCGCAATCGAATGTCTCGGCGTTCTTCGCCTCGGGCGCAAAGGCGAGTGACAGCAGCGTGAAGTTCCTGGCGAACACCCGCGCCGCGCTTCCCGGCACGTATCCGATCTCGATCACGCAGGTCGCAACGCGCGGCTACGCGGCAGGCTCGGCGGCGGCCGCGACCACCATCGTCGCCGGCGTGAACGACAGCCTGACCCTGTCCGTCGACGGCAAGACCCGGACGGTGACGCTCAACGCCGGCACCTATACCGCCGCGACTCTGGTGTCCGAGGTGCAATCGAGGATCAACACCGCCCTGAAGGGAAGCGGCGCCAAGGTTGCCGTCTCCCAGTCGGCGGGCGTGCTGACGGTTACCTCCGACCAGTACGGCGCGGATTCGAAGGTGGCGCTCACGAGCGGCAGCGCGCTCGCCGACCTGTTCGGCACGCCGGCCAGCACCGATGGTGTCGACGTCGCAGGATCGATCGGCTCTTTCCCTACAGCCGGCTCCGGCCGCGTGCTCTCCGGCGGCGGCCTCGCGGTGGAGATCGACGACGGCGTTGCAGGCGACCGGGGGACGATCAGCTACGCCAGCGGCTTCGCGTCCCGCCTGACGGGGGTTCTGGCCGATCTGCTGGAGTCGGACGGCCCCATCGCGAGCCGGACCGCTGGGATCAACCGCTCGATCAAGGATATCGACCGGCAGCGCGACAGGCTGAGCGAGCGGCTGGTAGTGATCGAGGCGCGCTACAGGGCCCAGTTTTCGGCGCTCGACACGCTCATATCGAGGCTCAATTCGACCAGCAACTTCCTTACCCAGCAGCTCGCGAACCTGGCCAACCTGTCCAACAGCTCGCTCGACAAATAACCCACACGAGAGACTCCCATGTTCGGCACCGCACAGCGCGCAATCAACGCCTACACCAATGTCGGGATCGAGACGGGCGTGGAGGCAGCCGACCCCCACAAGCTGATCCTGATGCTCTACGAAGGGGCGCTCCTCGCGCTCTCCGATGCCAAGCGGCACATGGCGCAGCGCGACATCGCCGCCAAGGGCAAGGCGCTGTCCAAGGCGATCATGATCATCGAGCACGGGCTCAAGGCGAGCCTCGACGTCAAGGCCGGCGGTGAGCTCGGTGAGCGCCTGGCGGCTTTATACGACTACGTGGCGGAACGCCTGCTCCAGGCAAATCTTCACAACCGGGTCGAGCTGATCGACGAGGTCAACCGGCTGCTGACCGAGCTGCGCGGGGCGTGGGAGCAGATCCGCCCCGACCCGGCACAGGCCGCGAGCAGCCGGCAACCCGCCGCGCGCCCCGTCGGCCGATAACGGCAGCCTCAAGTCGGCCCCACCAGCGCCGTAAGTACTCCTTGGGCATGCTTCTCCGGGCGCTTTCCCGGCGCCTGGACCGACCGGCCGGCACGTCCGGGCAAGGAAAGCAGATCGAATGGACGAAAACCAGATACTCGCCGCCTACAAGCGCATCGCGCGCGTCACCAGGCAGATGCTGGCGGCTGCGCAGGCGGGCCAGTGGGACCGGTTGACCACGCTCGAGCACGAGTGCAGCGGGCTCTTTGCTCCGCTCGTCGAGCACGATCGCCAGCCGCCGGCCGGGGCCGAGTACGTCCGGCGCAAGGCGGAGCTGATTCGCGACATCCTCGCCGACGACGCGCAGATCCGCCTGCTGGTGGAACCGCGCCTCAACGATCTTTCAGCCCTGCTCGGCAGCACACGTCAGGAGCAGCGCCTCGTCCGGGCGTACGAGTCGGACAGCTAATGACCTCAAACGAATTCCAGGCACCAGGCACCAAATCCCGGACAGCCGTTTGGAATTTGGGATTTTGAGCTTGGGATTTGACCGCGAGGTCCAATGTTGAGCCGTCTTGCCGACCTGATACAGCTGCGCCCGCTCACCGACGACGCGGTGCCGCGCGTGAGCCCGGTCGGCGCGGCTGACCTGCGCCATCTGCCGGTCGGGACGGAGCTGCAGGCGCGGGTGACGGCCGCCCTGCCCGGCCGCGTGTACCAGGTACTGATCGGCGAGCGCACCTACTCCATTCCGCTGCCGATCGACGCCAGGCCCGGTGACGAGCTGCAGTTGACGGTGGTCGAGCGGGATCCCCAGCGCGGGCCGGCGCCTGCCGCGCGCCTCGCGGCCGGACCGGGGGGCGCCGCGGTGACGACGTTGAGCGAAACCGCGCGCTTCATTACCACGCTGCTCAATCCTCTGGCGCAGCCGCCCGCGCAGTTGCCGGTCGCCGGAGCGGTGAGACCGTCCGCGCCGCTGCTCCCGGGACCGCCCGCAGACACGACGGCCGTTGCCGCGCGGTTGAGCCACGCGCTCGCTGCGAGCGGCATGTTCTACGAATCGCACCAGGCGCAATGGGTCGCCGGGGAGCGATCGCTTGCGCAACTCATGCAGGAACCGCAGGCCCGGGTTTCGCCGCTGCCGCCGGAACCCGTGCGCGCGGAGATCCGGGGCGGCGACATCGCGCAAGCAGCGCCCGCTCCGGCGCGACCCATCGAGGCGCCGGTCCACCCGGCGCTCCTCACCATAGTCAAGGAACAGCTCCAGACGCTGTCCGGCCTGCAGCTCGCGTGGCAGGGCCCGGTGTGGCCGGGGCAGAACATGCAATGGGAAATCGCCGAGGAGCCCAGGCGCGGCGGCCCCGGTGAAGCGCCCGGCGCCTGGCGAACGCGGCTCAAGCTGAAGCTCCCGCGGCTGGGCGACGTCAGCGCGACGCTCATCATCGGCGCGGCAGGCATCGACATCTCGCTCGCCGCGGGGACGGCCGGCACCGCGGACGCCATGACGGCCGCGAGCGGCCACCTGCGCTCGGCATTGAGCAAGGCCGGCTTGAGGCCGGCGAGCCTGACGATTGCGCGCGCGGAGCGTCCATGAGCAATCTCGTGCCACGGCAGTCGGCAGTCGCCCTGGCGTACCACGACAGCGAGGGCGCGCCCAAGGTCGTTGCCAAGGGCCAGGGCACGCTCGCCGAAACCATCATCGCCCGCGCGCGCGAAGCGGGTGTTTACGTCCACGAATCACCCGAGCTGGTGGCGGTGCTGATGCAGGTCGATCTCGACACCCGGATACCGCCGGAGCTGTACCTGGCGGTCGCGGAGCTGCTGGCGTGGCTGTATCGCCTCGAGCACGGAGATATGCCGCTCGCCCGTGACGTCGGTCCCGCCGCAACCGCGGACAAGCTTCGATAAGAAGCACGAAATTCCGTCTATTCAGCGAACGGCCAGACAGGAGCGCCCACTACACTGTGGGAGTAACCGGAATCCATCCCATGACGGACTTGAGCGCAGGAAACGGCGGTGGGGCCACGCCCGCGCACGACGACGGCAGGTTCTCGGTCACCTCGCCCCTCGAGATCGGCCAGATTCTGCAGGGCCTCGCGCGCCGCGCGGTGCTCCTCACGGCGGACCTGTACGGCGGCGGCGGTTTTTTTCTCACCTCCATCGTCGCGGTCGACACGGCAGGGGGGCAACTGTGGCTGGATGCCGCCACGAACCCGGCACAGGTGGAGCGCGTGCTGCGCGCGCCGGGAATGACGTGCACCGGCAGCCTGGAGAAAGTCCAGATCCAGTTTGCGTGCTCCGGGATCGGGGCCGCCGAGTACGACGGGCGGCCGGCGTTCCGCGCCGCCCTGCCGCAGGTGCTCTCGCGCCTGCAGCGCCGCGAGCATTTCCGCATATCGACACCGGTCGTCGCCCCGCTCAAGTGCGTCCTGTCGGTCGTGCGCGACGGCAAGCCCGCGCGCGTCGAGCTGGCCGTGGCCGATATCAGCTGCGGCGGGCTCTCCTTGACCGCCGTATCCGGGCAATTCGAGCCCGTGGCCGGCGAGACCTACGCGTGCACCATCGCATTGCCGGGAGCCGGCCCGCTCAACACCACCATAGAGCTGCACCACACCCATATCGTGAAGGGCGCCCACGGCAAGGAGTCGTTGCGTTCGGGCTTCTCGTTCGTCAACCCGTCCGCCCCCATGGTGACCGCCATCCAGCGCTACATCATGCAATTGGAGCGCGAGCGGCGGGCCAGAGCGGTCTAGCATGGAATCGCCCGCGGTCGTGTCCGGGTTGACCGCGCTCGCGCTGGCGGTCGCCGCGATCGTCTTCCTGCTGCTGCACGTGCGCCGCGGCTCGCAGCGCGCGGGCCATGCGGCCGGCCTGGTTGAGGGCGAGCGCCGGCTGCACGCGGTGTTCGCGGCGCTTTCCGACGGCGTGGTCGTGTTCGGACCGGACGGCGCCGTTGCCGATCTCAACCCCGCGGCCGAGCGAATGATGGGAGTGCCGCGGGCCTCCGCGCTCAACCGGCGCTACTCTCCCTCGCTGTGGCGGTGCTGCCGCGAGGACGGCACCGTGGTGGAGGCCGACGAATTTCCTACGGCAGTCACGCTCGCATCGGGCGAGCGGCAGCGCAAGACGGTAGTGCGCCTCACGCGGCGAGACGGGACGGAGTCGTGGCTTTCCCTCAACACCGAGCCGCTTCCCGGGAAGGGAGACGCGCCGGCGGGCGTGATCATGTCGTTGTCGGACATCACTGCGCTCATGCGCGCTGAAGCCGCGCTGCGGGCGGGCGAACAGTTCCAGCGCAACCTGATTGCGTCCACCGAGGCGCAGCTCGCGCAGGCGCAGAAGCTGGAGGCGATCGGCCAGCTGACCGGCGGGCTCGCTCACGACTACAACAACATGCTCGGCATCGTTATCGGCAGCCTCGATCTCCTCGCGCCCGGAGTGAGCGGCGAGAACCGGGAGCTGATCGATGCCGCGACGGCCGCGGCGCAGCGCGGCGTGGAAGTCACCCGCTCCCTGCTCGGAGTCGCCCGGCGTCAGAAGCTCGCGCCCAAGGAAACCAACGTCAACGAGCTGCTGCTGGAGATGGCGCCGCTCCTGCGCCAGACCGCGGGCAAGCGCGTCAAGGTGGCGGTCGACGCCCGGGCGCTCGAGGCCGTCGTGCACCTCGATGCCGGCGGCTTCAACAACGCGATTCTCAACCTCGTCATCAACGCCCGCGACGCGATGCCCGCCGGCGGGGAGTTGCGCATCGCCGCGAAGGTCGTCGTGCTCGAAGCGGATGCCCTGCCCCCCGGCCTGAAGCCCGGCCGCTACACGCGCGTCACCGTGGGCGACACGGGCAACGGCATGAGCCCCGAGGTGGCAGCGAGGGCCTTCGATCCGTTCTACACGACCAAGGGACGCGGCGAGGGCACGGGCCTCGGTCTTGCCATGGTCTACGGGTTCGCCCGCCAGTGCGGCGGCGCGGCGACCATAGCCAGCACACCGGGACGAGGAACGACGATCACGCTTCTCCTCCCGTGCGCGGTGCGCACGATCCCCGGGGGTTCCGGCACGAAGCACGACGAGCCGCCCGCGCTGCCGCACGGGAAAGAGCGCCTGCTGCTCGTCGACGATGAAACGGATCTGCTGCGAGTGAATCGCGTCGCTCTGCAGTCGCTCGGCTACGATGTCACCGCCGAATGCGCGCCCGGCAGGGCGCTGGAGCGCCTGAAGGCAGAGCGCTACGACATGCTCCTCTCCGACGTGATCATGCCCGGCGACCTCGATGGGGTCGCCCTGGCGGACGCGGCGCGCGAGCTGCATCCGGCCCTGCCCGTGCTGCTGGTATCGGGATACGCCGACTCGCTCATCTCCAGGATCCAGGGCCGCTACCGCCTGCTCGACAAGCCCTTCCGGCGGGAGCAGCTCGCCCGCGCAGTGCGCGAGATGCTCGACCGGCGCGACGCCGCTCCCGCCGCAGCCTGAAACCGTCTGTAAGACATTCCCCTCCTGCAACTAGGAGGGGTGGCGCGCGTACGCACGCCGGGGTGGTCAAGTTGCCGAGCTGCTGGCCGGGTCCTGTCGGACGCCTCGCCTGCCCGATTCTCCCGGTAGAGGCGCTCCGATTCTAACCAACGCCATCTGGCAATTGATTTGACCATCGCGTTATCTTGGAAAGGTACCGGTACTCA
>Ga0075428_100000883_pt1 | contig 31556 bp, 31 predicted proteins | sample RhiMetdeltSRZDD2_FD_75291 | JGI IMG/M metagenome (GOLD analysis project Ga0075428, IMG submission 75291) | Populus rhizosphere microbial communities from Tennessee, USA - Rhizosphere MetaG P. deltoides SRZDD2 | ecosystem: Host-associated > Plants > Roots > Rhizosphere > Soil | place: USA... | reverse complement strand
TGTGTACGAGAAAGCATGCTGTGTGTGGATATTCCTTCTGGCCGTGCGTTGGGCGAGATGAGCCTCGCGCGGCCTCGTTATCGCTCGGTGACCGCGTTGTGAGCGGGACGAGCACAAATGGACCCGGGCGGCGCTCGCATCATGCGAGTCGGTGTCGACCTGTTGCGTTTCGGTCGATTCTCTGCCTTGCGGCCGGTCCTCGGCGGGTTCCTGATCTCTTAGACGCATACAGCATGGCCGCAGTTGCATCACCATGTCAAACAACCAGTCGTAACCCCTCCGCGTGCGAACTCTTGCAAGTCGTGGCAGATTCGGGCCGCACGCACCACGCGAGGGGTTCGGTCCGGTGCGAGCGACCCTCGCTGCCGCCCACGGCGGGACCAACCGAAGATGGCCGTGCATTTCCTGAAGAGGTGACCTCGTCGTGACCCCCACACGATCCCGCGTCCTGCGCCGTGTCATGGCCTCTGCCATCGCTGCCGCGATCATCCTGGTTCCGCTCGCCGCGCCGGTGAGCGCGGTCGGAATCGTCAGCGTGTCGACGCCGTACCCGGCCGTCGTCGCGGCGCCCGGCTCGAAGGTGTCCTTCGACATCGATGTCAAGACGGCCGACCCCGGTCGCGTCAACCTCGCGGTCGCTGGCACGCCCGCCGGCTGGACGGCAACGCTTCGCGGCGGCGGCTTCGTCGTCGATGCCGTCGAAACGACCTCGTCAGACGCGGCCAAAGTTCGGCTCGACGTCCAGGTCCCCGCCGATGCGACGGATGGCTCGAAGACGATCACGATCCACGCGACGAGCGGCAGCTCCTCGGCCGATCTGGCGGTAACGATCCGCGTCGACGCGAAGTCGGCCGGCGAGGTCACCCTCACAACGGACTTCCCGATCCTCCAGGGCGCCTCGACGACCGTGTTCACGTTCAACCTGACGCTGTCGAACGGCTCGGCGGAAGACCTGACGTACGCGGTCAACGCGGTCGGCCCCGAGGGCTGGCAGGCCGAGGCGACGCTGACTGGCCAGGCCCAGGCCGCGAATGCGATCGTCAACGCCGGTGGCACGTCCAACATCTCGGTCAAGGTCACCCCGCCCCAAGACGCCGCGGCCGGCGACTACCAGGTCGCCGTCCAGGCAACCGCGGGCAGTCAGACAATCCCGCTGGCGCTCACCGTCAAGGTCACGGGCAGCTACGAGCTGACCCTGACGACGGAAGGCGGCCTCCTGAGCGGCCATGGCTCGGCGGGCTCGGCCACCCAGCAGAAGTTCACGATCGAGAACACCGGAACGGTCGACCTGACGGCCGTGACGGTCACCGCCACGGCACCGACCGGCTGGACGGTCACCTTCGACAAGCCGACGATCGACACGGTCGCCGCCGGTGGCTCGGAGGACGTCATCGCGACGATCACACCGTCCGGCGACGCGATCGCGGGCGACTACCAGCTGACGTTCCGCGCCTCGAACCAGCAGGCGAACGACAGCGCCGACTTCCGCTGGACCGTTGAGACCTCGCCGTTGTGGTTCGTGGTCGGGATCGGCCTGATCCTCGCCGTCGGCGTCGGCCTGTGGTGGGTCTTCCAGCGCTACGGCCGGCGATGAGCCCCGTCGCGAAGAAGGGCGCGCGCCGTCCGCCTCGGGCCACGGTTGCGCCGGGGGCCGGTCCTGCAGACGGTGCGTCCGTGGCATCGGCCGCGCCGGCGGCTCCGCGCCGCAGCGACGGCGACCACGCGAGCGCGCCGATCCGGACGCTCGGCCTGACGAAGCTCTACGGCGACCTCGTCGCCGTCGACAGCCTCGATCTCGAAGTCAAGGCCGGCGAGATCTTCGGACTTCTCGGCCAGAACGGTGCCGGCAAGACGACGACGATCCTCATGCTCCTCGGGCTGACCGAGCCTACGTCGGGCGAAGCCCGCGTCGTCGGCTATGACCCGACCCGAAACCCGCTCGGCGTGAAGCGCCGCGTGGGCTACCTCCCGGATGCCGTCGGCTTCTACGGCGGCCTCACCGGCCGCGAGAACCTCCGCTACACGGCCCGTCTCAACGGCCTCAGCGGCGATGACGCGGAAGAGCGAATCGACATCGTCCTCGATCAGGTCCGGCTCGCCGACCGAGCTGACGACAAGGTTGAGACCTACTCCCGCGGCATGAAGCAGCGCCTCGGCATCGCCGACGCGCTCGTCAAGGAGCCACAGGTCCTCATCCTCGACGAGCCGACGACCGCGATCGACCCGATCGGCGTCGTCGAGATCCTCGAGCTGCTGCGCCAGCTCGTCCGCGACCAGGGCCTCGCCGTCCTGCTCTCGAGCCACCTGCTGAACCAGGTCCAGAGCGTCTGCGACCGGGTCGGCATCTTCGCGGCCGGCCGGCTCATCGGCATCGGCACCGTGCCCCAGCTGGCCCGCCGCTTCGGCGACGCCGGACCGCAGATCGAGCTCGGGCTCGCTGATGCGCCGTCCGACGAGGCCCGCATGGCGCTCGCGACCGCCATCGCCGGCATCGCCGGCGTCGTTGCCGTCCATGAAGCCGCCGATGAGCACGCGCTCTGGCGGATCGATCTCGCATCCCACGAGGTCGCCGATGCCGCCCTCGCGGCGACCATCAGCGCGGTGGCCGTCGTCGGGCAGCGCTTGCGATCGATCCGCGAGCTCGAGCCGACCCTCGACGACATCTACCGGCGGGCGGTCTCGCAGGCAGGGCTCGCTGTGACCCGGAGGGCTGTGGCATGACCGCGGCCACCGCAGCGCGGCGAACCAGCCGCCACGACGATCTCAGCGGCCGGCGCCCCGGCTGGCGCATCGTCGCCGCGAAAGAGCTCGCCGACCATCTCCTGAGCGTTCGCTTCTTCGTCCTCCTCCTCGTCCTCGGGGCGGCGGCAGTCATCCCGCTGTACTTCGCGGCCGAGCGCCTGCGCAGCCTCGCGTCGGACATCAGCGGCCTCCAGGCGGTCTTCCTCGCGCTCTTCACCGTCTCACCGCAGGGCGCGCCGGACTTCCGGGCCGAGGTCTTCCTCGGCATCGCCGCGCCGCTGCTCGGGCTCGGCTTCTCGTTTGATGCCGTCAACGGCGAACGCAGCGAGGGCACGTTGCCCCGGCTGCTGTCCCAACCGATCCACCGCGATGACGTGATCAACGGCAAGTTCATCGCCGGCCTCGCGGTCATCGCCGTGGTCCTGTTCGCCGTCATGGTCTCGATCTCGGGCTTCGGCCTGGCGCGCCTCGGGCTCGTCCCGGCGGCTTCGGAGATCGTCCGGCTGGTCGCGTGGTATCTCGTGACGGTGCTCTACGTCGCGTTGTGGCTCGCGTTCGGGCTGTTGCTCTCGGTCGTCATCCGACGCGGTGCGACGGCTGCGCTCGCCGGCTTCGGCGTGTGGCTCTTCGTGGCGATCCCGTACTTCGGGCCGCGGTTCGTGTCGGCCATCCTCGGGATCTTCCTCCGGCCCACCTCCGGCGAGGAGCAGCTTGGCGCGTACGGCCTCCAGGAGCTCGTCCTGCGGTTCCTGCCGAGCCAGCTCTATTCGGAGGCGAGCGTCGTCCTCCTGAACCCGTCGATCACGACGGTCTCCACACCGGCGACGATCGGGCAGCTGGTGCAGTACCAGCAGCAGATCCCGTCACTGGTCTCGCTCGACCAGAGCCTCCTCATCATCTGGCCGCATGTCGTGGTCCTCGTTGCGCTGACGGTCGGGTGCTTCGCGCTCGCCTACGCGCAGTTCATGCGCCAGGAGGTCCGCGCCTGACGATGGGCGTCGCGGGTGGCAGCGGTCCGCGTTGCGATTGCTGCTACGACGAGGCCTTCGACGTTCGGAAGGCCGAGATCGAGCTGAAACGCTATCGACGGAGCGGGGCGCCGGACCACACGCGCGTGCTCGCCGAGGCGCTCGCTGCCGGTGACGCCGGCGGTTTGACGGTCCTCGACATCGGTGCCGGCGTCGGCGCGGTCCACCACCTGCTGCTCGAGGCCGGGGCGAGCAGCGCCGTCGATGTCGACGCTTCGCGGCCGTACCTGGACGCCGCCCGGTCCGAAGCCGCTCGACGCGGGTTCGCGGACCGCGTGACCTTCGAGCACGGCGATTTCACCCAGGTCAGCGCGGACATCGGCCCGGCCGACCTGGTGGCCCTCGATCGGGTCGTTTGCTGCCACCCGGATGGCATCGGGATCGTGCGGGCCGCGGCCGAACGCACCCACCGTCGGCTTGGCATCGTCATGCCGCGTGAGATCCGGCTCGTGCGGTGGGGGATCGCCGCCCTGAACGTTTCCGAGTGGCTGCGCCGGAGCGCCTACCGCGCGTACGTCCACCCCGCCGATAGGGTCGACGAGGCCGCCGTCGACGCCGGCCTCAGGCCGAACCCACGACGACGGCTCAGCCTCTTCTGGCAGCTGCTGACGTACGAACGCGCAGACGCTCAGGCCGGCGGGTAGCCGGTCAGCTTGCGGATCCGCCGGTAGAGCGGCTGGAGGCGGCCGTAGAGCGGCCGGTAGACCTCGCGGTACAGGCCGTCATAGAGCGCCTGGGCCGCGGTATTCGGCTCGATCGTCTCGGCGATGTGCGTCATCTCCGAGACGGCACTGGCCGCATCTTTGTGGATGCCCAAGCCGATCGCGGCGTCGATCGCGGCGCCCAGGCCGGAGACCTCGTGGGTCACCGGCCGGCCCGCCGGCAGCCCGAAGACGTCGGCAAAGATCTGGACGGCGGCGCGTGACTGGGCGCCGCCGCCACCGATCCGAACCTCGCTGATCGACACGCCCGACGCCTTCATGGTGCGCTCACCACTCTCACGGAGGGCATAGGCGAGGCCCTCCAGGATCGCGCGGTAGACGTGGGCCCGGCCATGGACGTCACCGAAGCCGACGATCGCGCCCTTGGCCTCGGGACCGGGGTAGCGGACACCGGGCGTCCAGTGCGGCTGGAGGATCAGGCCGAGCGAGCCCGCGGGGACGTCGCGGATGAGCTCGTCGAAGAGGCTCTCCGCCGCCACCCCGAGCTCGCCGGCCCGCGCGACCTCGGCGGCGGCCAGCTCGCGCTTGAACCACTCGACGAGCCAGAAGCCGCGGAAGACCTGCAGCTCCACCAGCCACGCGCCCGGAAGCGCGGCCGGGTAGGGCGGCACGAGCGGGATCGCCTCGAGGTAGCGGCGATGCGTGGTGGCGATCGATGCGGTCGTCCCGAACGACAGGGCGGCGAGGCTCGGAGCGAGCGCGCCCAGGCCGAGCGCCTCGCATTGCTTGTCGCCGGCGGCGGCGATCAACGGTGTGCCAGCCGGCAGGCCGGTGAGCGTGGCGGCCTCGGCGGTCAGGCCGCCAAGTGGTTCAGTCGGCGCCACGAGCTCTGGGAGCCAGGCGGGGTCGAAATGGGCGACCTGCCACTTCCAGTTGCGGCGGCCGGCCCAGCGCGAGGCCTTGAAGTCGAACGGCAGGTAGCCGACCTGGGACGCGCTCGAATCGACCCATCGGCCGACGAGTCGCGCGGTCAGCCACGACGACAGGAGCCCATAGCGCCGGATCCGCGACCAGACCGCGGGCTCGTGAGCTTCGATCCAGTTCGCTTCGCAGTCGGCCTGGAAGCGGGCGACGGTCTCGGTCACGCGCGCCGCTCGGAACGCCAGGCCCCACAGCCCGCCGATCGGCTTCAGGCCCTCGGTGCGGCGCTGGTCCAGCCAGACGATCGCCGGCCGCAGCGGTCGCCCGTCCGCGTCCGCGACGACCGTCGTGGCGCGCTGCGTCGTCAGCGCGATGCCCGCGACGGCGTCCCTCCGCGCGACTGGATCAACCCAGAGCTGGGTGCACGCAGAGCCAATCGCAGCCCACCAGACCTCAGGGTCCTGCTCGGCCCAGCCGGGCCGCGGCGAGACATAGGCCTCGATCGGGACCTTCGCGCCCGCGACGAGCGTCCCGGCCGGATCGAACAGCAGCGCCCGGACGCTCTGCGTCCCGACGTCGATCGCGAGGATGTGATCCGCGGCTCGGGCCCGCTCCATCGCGGCCTATCGTGCCGGATCGGTACCGAAGATTTCGGTGGTGAGCGTCAGAACGGCGGCCAGGGGACGGCCGGCCAGTCGGTTCGGGGCCGCGGAAATCGGCCGGTCCGCAGCAGCGCCCCGACTCGTCGTCGCGTGGCCGTGATCTCGGCGGCACTCAGCAGCCCGGCGAGCTGAGCTGAGACCGGACCCGCCAGCGCCAGCGCCTTACGAAAGCGTTCGAGCGGCTCGCGCTCCACCGGTTCGAACGGCTCGCCCTGCCAGCCCCACAACACCGTGCGAAGCTTCGGCTGCTCGGAGAACGTCACCCCGTGGTCGACGCCGAACAGTCGGCCGCCAGCCGTCGGCAGCAGGTGCCCGCCCTTGCGGTCCGTGTTGTTCACGGCCGCATCGAACAGCGCGACGGGCCGCAACCGCACGTCATCGGAGACGACCATCGCCACGACGTCGGCGCCGGGATCGATGTCGATCCAGTGCTGGACCATGCCTTCGCCGAACGGCCCATCGCGCAGCACCGTCGGCGGGACGATGCCCCAGCCACCGGCCTCCGATGCGACGAACGCCGCGACCTCGCGGCGGGCGAGGGTTCCGGTCGGGAAGTCGAACAGCGGCCGCTCGCCGGCCGTTGGCTTGTAGACCGCAACGATCGCGTCGGGGCCCGAACCGGCCGCCACGAGGAGCGCGTTGTTCGTCGAGCCCGGCAGGCGACCGAGGATCCGCAGCGGCGCCTCGCGCAGGTGCTCGAGCAGCGCCGCGTCAGTGGACGTAGTGGCCGTTCTTCCGGGGACAGATATGGCCGGTTCGCTCGAGCGGCGCGCCGCACATCGGGCATGGCGGCCGGCCGGCCTGGACGACGCGCAGCGCCCGGTCGACGAAGGCCCGCGCCGCGTCGGCGGTGATCCGGACGCGGAACAGGTCGGGGCCGTCGTCGTCGGTGTCGTCGAGCTCGGCCGCAGCCTCTTCCTCGTCGGGCTCGTCGTCCTCGTCGGTCTGCGCCCGGGCTTCGATCAGGACGCGCTCGGTCGAGCCGTCCCAGCCGAGGGTCAGGGTGCCGGCCCGGAAGGCCTCCTGGAGCGGCTCGTCGAGCGGCGACGAATCGACGCCGTTCTCCTCCTCGGTCGAGCTGATGATGCCGCGCCGGTCGAGCTCGAAGAGCAGGCTGCCGAGACGCTCGGCAAGGACCGCGACCTGGGTCTTCTCGAGCGTGACGCTGACCACGCGGGCACCCTCGCGGGCCTGGAGGAAGAACGTCCGATCGCCCGGCTCGCCGATCGTGCCCGCAACGAACCGTTCAGGCGGGTCGAAGATGAAACGCCGCCGGGTCATGCTCCGACTCTAGCCGAGACTCGCTGCACGGGCCGCCGCCGGGCCGGGCTCAGGCGACCACGACCTCGATCGTGTGATGGCCGCGGGCGCCGGAGGGGTCCGGCCGCGTTCGCTCAGCGGTCTGAACCTCGCCGTTCGCATCGATGGTTCGCACCGAGATCGTGTGCTCGCCCGTGACCGCCTGCCAGGTCGCCTGCCACTGGACCCAGGTCGCGTTCGAGATCGGCATCGAGAGCGTCGCGGGCTGCCAGTTGCCCTCGCCGTTCGCGTCCGCGTCCACCGCGATTTCGACCGCCTGGACGCCGCGGTCCATCGCCCACGCGACTCCCGCGATCGTCACGTTCTCGCCGGCCGCGAGGTGGCCGCGATGGCGCGGCACGTCGATCCGCGATTGCGTGAGGACCGGCGCCTCCTTCGCCCAGCCGAGCGGGACCCAGTAGCCATCGAACGCCTCGAGCGTCGTCAGCTCGAGCTCGGTGACCCACTTCGTCGCCGAGACGTAGCCGTACAACCCCGGGACGATCAGCCGTGCGGGGTAGCCGTGCGCCTGGGGCAGCGGCTCGCCGTTCATCCCGATCGCGATCATCGGCTCGCGCTCAGGGTCCATGATCCAGGCCGTCGGCATGCCCGCGGTCCAGCCGTCGACGGATCGCCCCACGAGCTGCGTCGCGCCCGGCTGGACGCCGGCCATCGCGAGCACGTCGCGCAGCCGGACGCCGGTCCACTTGGCGTTGCCGATGAGATCGCCGCCGATGCTGTTCGAGACGCACGCGATCGTGACGTACTGCTCGAACAAACCGAGGCCGATGAGCTCGTCGTAGTCGAGCTCGACCTCCCTGTCGACCATTCCGTGGACGCGAAGCCGCCACGCGTCGCGATTGACGTTCGGTGGCAGCAGCGCGGTGTCGACCTTGTAGAACTCGTCGTTCGGCGTCAGCAGCGTGGAGATGCCGTCCACTGAAAGCTCGGCACCGGCCGGCAGGCCGGGCGCGGCTGTGGCACCAGGCAGCTCGCCGACGTCCGGCGCAGCTCGGGCGCCGCCCTGCACGAGGCTCCGCCCAAACGCGGCGGCGACGAGCGAGCCGACCGATAGGACCGCGCCGTACCGCAGGAGCGTTCGCCGCGACCATTCCGGTGCGCCGGGCTCGGGCTGCAGCTCGCCTTCCGAAGCCTTCTTGAACATTGACGACAGCGTCCAGACGCCGGCGAACGCGACAACCGCGGCTGCGACGACCGAGATCGCTGGATTGACCCCAGAGACACGCAGCGATGCGAAGAACCCGAACGCCGCGAAGCCCACGAACGCCGCGCGACTCCAATCGGGCCGGGCGACGGCCAGGCGACCGAGACCCGCGCCGACGAGCAGGACGACCGCGACGATGAGGACCTGGAACGCAGCCTTGTCCGCCGTGCCCAGCAGGTCCACGACAGGCTGCTTGATTCCTGGCGGCTGGAGATCGATGAGCAGCTGCCCGACCGCGATGAGCGGCGACGGTGCTCCCGGTAGAAGCCCGGCAAGCAGCTCGCCCGTCGCGAGGGCAACGGCCGCCGCGACGGCGCCGGCAAACGGCGCGGCCAGGCGCGAGCCACGGCCGAAACGATTGGTCACGGTGACAGTCTGTACTCCTGGCGATGACTGTCGGATGACGCGAGCTCCGTCCGGAATGGGCCGAAGAGATATCGAATGACCTCCGGCAGGCGCCGCGCCCAGGCGGATTCATGGTGGATTGCACCGTCTTCGTGGCGGTACCTCAGGCTGTCGCCTTCGCGAAGCCCGGCGGCAACGAACGCATCCCGGATCCGAACGACGTTCCCGCGGAAGCCGCGGTCGCCCTCGGCACCGCCGACATCCAGGTAGACGCGATCCGGTCCCGGCGTCACCGTGCGCAGCCGCTCGAGAAGCGGCCCCTGCCCGGGCGGCACCGACGGGCTCATCGCCCCGACCATCCCGAACGTCGAGCCAAGCTCGACCGCCGCCCAGAGGCTGACCGTGCCGCCCAGCGACGAACCGAGGATTCCGGTCGCCTCACGCTCCGGCCGCGTTGGGAACGCCGCGTCGACGGCCGGCTTCACGCGATCAACCAGGAATCGGAGGTAGGTCGTGGCGAGCCCGCCTCCCTCGCGCGGTCCGCCGCGCCATGGATATGGCGTGTACTCGTCAGGCCGCAGGTCGCCGCCGTTCGGGATGCCGACGACGATAAGCTCGAGGCCTTCGTTCGCAAGCTCTTCAAGCGTCTCGTCGACCTGCCACTCGCCCGCGAAGCTCGTCGCCGCATCGAAGAGGTTCTGACCGTCGTGCATGTAGAGGACGGGATATCGCAGGCCCGATTCGAACCCGCCGGCGGGCACGTGGACGAGGATGTCCCGGGCGGCCAGCGGTGCCGGGGCTTCGAGGTTGCGCAGGACGCGGAGATCGCCCACCACGGTGGACGCGGCGGTTCGCGGGTAGGGCACCCAGCCCGTCGACGCTGGGATGGCCCGCCTCAGTCGAACGCCGCGAAGGCGTCGCGGACGATCCCGATGAACCGCTCGCGGTCGATGTCCACGCCGACCTCGGCGTTCGGCTCACGTCCGGTGACGGCCCGAAGGTCGACGACCGTGCGGCCACGCGTGAACTCGCCGCCGAGCTCCATGACGACGTTCGTTCGGACGGTCGTCACCAGTCCCGGGTGCGCGAGGTGGGCGACGGCCACGGCATCGTGGATCGGCCCGCCGTCCCAGCCGTAGACCCGGCGATGGAAGCCCTGGTAGAAGCCGAGGAGGCCGCACATGAGCTTCGTGGTGGAGCCACCGGCGGCCGCCATCGCCGTCCGTTCCGCGTCCCAGAGGATCGCCTTGTGGGTGACATCGAGCCCGATCATCGTGACCGGGATGCCCGAGCGGTAGACGAGGTCCGCGGCCTCGGGATCGACCCACGCGTTGAACTCCGCCGACGGCGTGGTGTTGCCCTCCCCGAACGCACCGCCCATGAGGCAGATATGGGCGATCCTCGGCTTCAGGTCGGGGCGCTCCCGGAGCAGCAGCCCGATGTTTGTCAGCGGCCCGGTCGGGACGAGGGTCAGCGGCTCATCGGCGGCCTCCAGCGCCGCAGCGATGAACGCGACCGCATCGTCGGAGACCGGCTCGCTCCGCGCCGCCGGCAGCTCCGGGCCCTCGATGCCCGATTCACCGTGGACCTGCGGGGCCGTGTGGAGCGGCCCGATCAGAGGGTGGCGCGCCCCCGCCGCGACCGGGACGTCCTCGCGGCCTGCGAGGGCGAGGACCCGCAACGCGTTCTCGGTGACGTGCTCGAGGGTCGCGTTCCCGCCGACGGTCGTGATCCCGCGGACCTCGAGCTGCGGGCTCGCGAGCGCGAGCAGCATCGCGACGGCGTCGTCGTGGCCGGGATCGCAGTCGAGGATGATGGGAATCGGCACGGCCGACAGCATAGGTCTGGACTCCTGAACGTCTCAGCCGGCGCGTAGCGCTCCAACGGCGGCCTCGAATTCCGCGCGTCGCGCCAGGTTGGACGCCCGCGCCTCGTCGGGGTCGACGACCTCGAAGCGGGCCTCGTCGCCGGTCGCCAGCTGCCCGACGATCGGGAGGTCGGCTTCGATCACGACGCCGATGACCGGGTAACCCCCGGTCGGCTGGGCGTCCGCGAGGAGCACGATCGGCTGGCCGTCGGGCGGCAGCTGGACGGTGCCGGGCAGGACGCCGGTCGTCAGTCGCTCGCCCGCCGTGCTAACCGTGGTCAGCGCCTCACCGATGAGCCGGACACCGCGGCGATCCGACGACGGCGACACCGTCCATACCGTCGCAGCCAGCGCGGCCAGGAGCCCGGTGTTCGAGTCCGGTCCCGGAAGGATTCGAACCGGGCCACCCCCGGGCGGCGTGTGCGGGCCAGGCCACGGGAGACCATCGCGCCATCCGCTCCCCGGCGCCGAACGAGCGGCCAACACGAGATCACCGGCCCGAAGCGCCCGCCCCTCGAACCCGCCAAAGCCGGCGACGAGGCACGTCGAGCGGGAGCCGAGCACGGCCGGGACGTCGATGCCGCCGGGTATGGCGACGTAGGCCCGAGCCCCGGCGTCCGCGGGGGAGGGGAGCGCCAGCACTTCACCGCTGCGAAGCCAGGCCGTGGTTCCCGGCATGACCCGCCGCCCGGACGGGCGGATCTCCGCCTCGAGGTCCGCCCCGGCGACCGCGACGGCGACGTCGCCGAGCGCACGCAGTTCCGGCCCGATCAGCGTGCACTCCAGCGCGGCCGCGTCCGGATCGTTTCCCAGCAGCGCGTTCGCGACGGCGAGGGACCACGGATCGCAGGCCCCGGAGATCGGCACGCCGAGGTCGCCGAATCCGCGCCGGCCGGCGTCCTGAACGGTCGTCAGGAGGCCGGGAGCGAGAACCTCGAGCACGGCTGCCATCGGGTTCAGACGGGCACGAACCGCACGACATCGCCGGGCGTGAGCAGGGCGGGCGACTCACGATCGACGTCCCAGAGGCGGACGTCGGTCCGGCCGATGAGCTGCCAACCACCCGGCGATTCGAATGGGTAGACCGCGGTCTGACGGCCCGCGATGGCGACGCTGCCGGCCGGCACTCGGGTCCTCGGCGTCGCGAGCCGCGGCATCGCAATCGCCTCCGGAACGTCCCCGAGATACGCGAAGCCGGGCGCGAACCCGAGGAAGAGCACGTCGTAGTCGACCGACGCGTGGAGCTCGATGGCCTCGGGCTCCGTCAGGCCGCGGGCGGCTGCCAGCGCGGCGAGGTCGGGTCCGTCCACGCCGCCGTAGCGCGTCGGGATCTCGACCCGCTGCTGCGGCTCGGGCGAAGTGACGGCGACGTCGTCGAGGTCGGACAGGACCGAACGAAGCCGTTCGATCGCGACGTCCACGCCAGGTTCGAGCGGGTCGACGGGCACGAGGACGCTCGCGGCAGCCGGGATCGGGTTCGACCAGCCAGGAGCGCTCCCGGTCTCGGTTCGAATGACCTGCGCGAGCCGGTGGACCCGTCGCGCCCGCTCGACGGTCGAGCCGCCCTCGAGGGTCAGGAGCACGCCCGAGTCCCCGAAGGCCTCGATCCGCGGCTCGTCGGTCATTCGGACCCGTCCATCCAGGCCCGGAAGCGGCCGTCGCGCCGTTCGACCCCGATCGGGAGGCTGAACGCCTCGCGCAGCGCCGCCGACGTGAGCGCCGAACCGATGTCCCCGGTCGAGACCGCCCGCCCGTCGCCGAGCACGAGCGCGTGGTCGAACGCGGGCGGGATCTCTTCGACATGGTGGTTGACGAGGACGATCGCGGCGAGCCCATCGTCAGCGGCCAGGCCATCGAGGTCGCGGAGGAGCGTCTCGCGGGCTCCGAGGTCGAGCGAGGCCGACGGCTCGTCGAGGATGAGGATCTCGGGCTCGGGCATGAGCGCCCGGGCGATCTGAACGCGCCGCCGCTCCCCGGTCGACAGGAGGCCGAACGGGCGGTCGCTGAACGCCGCCACGCCAAGCCGTTCCAGCAGCCCGAGTGCACGGTCCCGGTCCGCCTCGGTGTAGCGGTGCCACCACGGTCCGAGAGCGGCATGCCGCGCCGTTCGAACGACGTCGAGGGCGGTCAGCCCGTCGTCGATCTGGCGTTCGAGGGCGCTCGACGCGTAGCCGATCCGGCGCCGGAGCTCACGCGCATCGACCGCGCCGATCTCCGCGCCGAGGACCTCGACCGTGCCCGCCGACGGCCACAGATAGGTCGAGGCGACCTGGACGAGCGTGGTCTTGCCAGAGCCGTTCGGGCCGAGGATGACCCAGCGCTCGCCGCGCCGGACCGTCCAGTCGATCGGCCCGAGGATGGATCGCCCGCGCCGCCGAACCTCGACCCCGCGAAGCTCGATGACCGGCGGCTCGCTCACCGCCCGACCGGCGCGATCTCCACGCCCGCGGCCTCGAGCGCCGCGCGGACCGCGAGCGCGATGGCGACTGCCCCTTCGCCGTCGCCATGGATGCACAACGTTTCGGGTCTGATGGCGACCCGTGTCCCATCCGCGGCGGTCACCGCCGAGTCGCGAACCAGGGCCACGGCCTGCGCCGCGGCCGCATCAGGACCGAGCATGGCGTCGGGCAGCTTCCGCGATCGCAGCGAGCCGTCCGGCTCGTAGGCCCGGTCAGCGAAGCCTTCCGCGACGACCTCGAGACCGGCGGCCTGGCCTGCGGCAAGGAGGTCCGAGCCGGCGAGGCCGACGAGCAGCAGCTCGACTGAGCAGCGGCGAACCGCCCGGGCGATCGCTTCGGCGAGCGCCGGGTCACGTGCCGCCCGGTTGTAGAGCGCGCCGTGCGGCTTGACGTGCCGCAGGTCCGTGCCGGCCGCCCGTGCGAAAGCCGCCACCGCGCCGACCTGGTACACGATCGCGGCCTCGAGCTCGGCCGCGGGCATGTCCATGTCGCGTCGCCCGAACCCGGCGAGGTCGGGATAGCCGGGATGCGCGCCGATCGCGACCCGCGCGGCAACCGCGCGAGCGATCGTCCGCTCGATCGTCAACGGATCCCCGGCGTGAAAGCCGCACGCCACGTTGACCGAGGTGACGAGCGGGATCAGGCGGGCGTCGTCGCCCATGGGCCACGGCCCGAAGCTCTCACCGACGTCGGCGTTCAGGTCGATCCTCACGCTGCGATGGTACGAGCCGCCCGTGCGGCGCCGCGCCTCAGGCGGGGAAGAACCGCGGCAGGTGCGCCCGGCTCGCCTCCAGCATCGCGTCGAGGAGCTGTTCAGCCATCGGCCAGCGACCGACGAGCGGGTTTGCCAGCATGGCCCGCAGCGCGTCGCCGTGATCGCCGCTGAGGGCCGCTTTCACGGCCAGTCGCTCGTAGGCCTTGGCCGCGTGGACGAGCCCACCGATCTCCGGGGCGAGCGGCGCGAGCGGAGCAGGGTGCGCGCCGTCCCGGTCGATCCGGGCCGGGATCTCGACCACGGCGTCGTCGGGCAGGTCCGGCAGCGCGCCGTCGTTTCGGATGTCGACGACGTGAACGTCGCCGCGCCCGTCGTGGATCGACGCGATGAGCGCCGCCGCCGCTTCCGAATAGAACGCGCCGCCGCGGCGCGCCAGGAGCCCGGGTTTCTCCGAGAGGTTCGGATCGCGGTAGGCGTCGAGGAGCTGGCTCTCGATCTCGGCGACTTCCGCGGCGCGCGTCTGACCGTTCCGCTGCTCGGCGACGACGGTCTCGAACAGGTAGTAGTAGCGCAGGTAGTACGAGGGCACCGCCCGCAGCGCGCGAATGATCGACGAGGGCACGCCCATCATCTCGGCGAGCCCCTCGGCGTCGCTCTCGAGCAGCCCGGGCAGCCGGTCGATACCGTCGACGCGGATCGAGCGCTCCCAGCTCAGGTGGTTGAGGCCGACGTGCTCGAGCTCGACGCGCTCGGGTTCGACCCCGAACTGCTCGGCGAAGTGCTTCTGGAGCCCGATCGCGACGTTGCAGAGGCCGATTGCGCGGTGACCTTCATCGAGGAGCGCCTGGGTGATGATCCCGACGGGGTTCGTGAAGTCGATGATCCAGGCGTCCTTCGCGGACCGTTGTCGAACTCGTTCGGCGATGTCGAGGACGACCGGGACCGTCCGCAGCGCCTTCGCGAACCCGCCGGCTCCAGTGGTCTCCTGGCCGACTGTCCCGAACTTGGGCGGCAGCGTTTCGTCGAGGAGGCGCGCGGCCTGGCCGCCGACGCGGAGCTGGAGGAGGACGAATTCGGCGCCGTCGAGGGCCCCGTCGAGGTCGTCGGTGACGACGAGCCGGCCGCCCCAGCCGAGCCGGTCCAGCATCCGCCGCGCGAGCCCGCCGACGACCTCGCGCCGCATCGGATCGATGTCGAGGAGAACCAGCTCATCGATCGGCAGCCGTTCGCCGCGCGCGGCGAAGCCCTCGATGAGCTCCGGCGTGTAGGTGCTGCCGCCGCCAACGACGGCGATCTTGACCCCCAACCCTGCCTCCCTCTCGCGAATCTGCGTTCCAATCTTGACAGGGAGCCATGCAATGCGCGAGATTGCTTATAACGTTATCAGCAATCGCCCGCCGTTCAAGGCTCCCGCCGCCCGCAGGAGACAACCCGGACGATGGCCCGTTTCCGGCTCGAGCTCGGTCCCGTACCGCTGCATCACCAGGTCTACCTGGACCTGAAGGCTGCCCTCGACGAGGGCGAGTGGACGGTCGGCGAGCAGCTCCCGACCGAACGCGAGCTCGCGCAGCGCTACGGCTGCAGCCTGATCACCGTGCGGCGCGCCCTCGACGAGCTCACGCGCGAGCAACGCCTGGAGCGGACGCGCGGCCGCGGCACTTTCGTCCTCGCTCCGCGCCTCGATCGCGACATCGCCGGCACGATGAGCTTCACCGAGGAGATGCGGCAGCGCGGCCTGGCCCCGGAAACCCGCCTGATCTCCGCGGCGCCGGGCGTCGCCGGAGAAGCCGTCGCGGATGCCCTGGGCCTGCCGGTCGGCGCGCCGGTCCTGCGTCTCGAGCGGCTCCGCCTCGCCGCCGGGACGCCGCTGCTCCTCGAGCAGGCCAGCCTGCCGGCGCGTCGCTTCCCGGGTCTGCTTGACGAAGATCTCGAGCACGGCTCGCTCTACGACATCCTGGCGACGCGGTTCGGGGCACGCGTGACGCGCGCTCGTGAGGCGCTGGAACCCGTCCTGCTGCACGCCCGAGAGGCGCGCCTCCTCGAGGTTGCCTCGGGCCGGCCGGCGCTGCTCGTCGAGGGCATCGCCTTCACCGCCGAGAACGCGCCCGTCGAGTTCTCGCGCACCTACGTCCGCGGCGACCGGACGCGGTACTTCGTGGAACGCGTCGTGGCCCGCGGCAGCTGGGGCGATGGCAAGGCCGGCCTGCCCGCCGCCGCCGGCATCGCCAGCCGCTGACCTCGACCTTCACAGGGAGGACGCCGACCGGAGAGATCACCGACCACACGGAAGACGACCAGGAACAGGAGGAGCCCGCAATGGCATCAAGCTTCAGAAGGCTCGGCGCGCTGATCGCCGTGGTCACCCTGCTCGGGGCGGCCTGTGGCGGCAGCACCAGCAGCGCCCCGACAGCATCCGAGTCAGCCGCGCCGTCAGAAGCCGGCGTCGTCGAGATTCGTTGGTACTGCTGCCTCGGTGGCGGCGGTGTCGACGAGACGATGGCGACGGAGGACGCCGCCGTCGCGGCCTTCAACGACGCCCACCCGAACATCCACGTGACACGCGAGGTCGTCGCCTACCAGGCCGCCCGCGATCAGCTCTCGCAGGAAATCTCGGGCGACAACGCGCCGGACATCGTCGGCCCCGTCGGCGTCGGCGGCTCCGAGGCGTTCCACGGCCAGTGGCTCGACCTGACCGACCTGATCGCATCGACCAACTACGACCTGAGCCAGTACGCCGAGGGCACAGTCGACTTCTACAACGTCGGCGGTGAGGGCCAGATCGGCCTGCCGTTCGCGGTCTACCCGACGATCCTGTTCTACCAGAAGGACATGTTCGAGGAGGCCGGCCTCAACGAGCCGCCGCACAACTACGGCGACCAGTACGAGATGCCGGATGGCTCGATGGTCGACTGGGACTACGAAACGATCGACGAGATCGCGAAGCTCATGACGGTCGACGCCAACGGCAACAACGCGACCGATGCCGCCTTCGACGCGGCCAACGTGGTCCAATTCGGTTTCGAGCCGTACCGAGACGACGTCCGCGGTCTGGGCGCGAACTTCGGCGCCGGCTCGCTTGTCGCCGCGGATGGCAAGACGGTTGAGATCCCCTCGGAGTGGGAGGCTGCCTGGGAGTGGTACTACGGCGCGATGTGGGAAGACCACACCGTCATGCAGGGCGCCCAATTCGACAGCGACGAATTCAACCCGGAGGGCTACCCGTTCTGCACGGCCCGCGTGGCCATGGAGATCAACTACCTCTGGTCGACGTACTGCCTCGGCGGAGCCGGGGAGAACTGGGACATCGCCGCGGTTCCGTCATACAACGGCACGACGACGGCGCCGCTCAACGCCGACACGTTCCGGATCATGAAGGAATCGAAGCATCCCGCGGAAGCGTTCGAGTTCCTCACCTACCTCCTCGGTGATGGCTCGCAGGACCTGCTCCAGGTCTACGGCGGCCTCTCTGCTCGCGAGGCGCAGCAGGATGCCTTCTTCGCCGGCCTCGACGAGTCGTACCCGTACGAGGTCGACTGGCAGGTCGCGAAGGCCAGCCTCGCCTTCGCCGACAATCCGAACTGGGAGGCGTTCATGCCGGCCTACAACGAGACGCTTGACCGGCTGAACATCTTTGGGACGAAGCTCCGCGTCGAGGGCACCCTTGACCTCGGCGCTGAGATCGACACCCTGACGACGGACATCCAGGCCATCTGGGACGCGGCCAAGTAGGGCCCGACCCATACTGCTCCCGCCCGTGCCCACGGGCGGGAGCGTTGTGTCCATGACTGCGACCACACTGCCGCGCCGCCGCTTCCGCGCCCTGCGGCTGAGCCCGCTGGCGCGCCGAGAGGCGCTGTGGGGCTACCTGTTCCTGTCGCCCTGGATCATCGGCTTCCTGGTGTTCATCTTCGTGCCGATGATCGTGACGTTCGTGTTCACGTTCACGAACGTCAACCTGCTCCAGGACGTGCCGCTGGCGTTCGTCGGACTCGACAACTGGCAACGCCTGCTCAGTGATGCGGGCACGTGGCGCTCGCTCGGCGTCACCCTCAAGTTCGCGGCGCTGCAGCTGCCCGTGATGATCGTCGTGCCGTTCGCGGTCGCGCTGCTCCTCAACAGCCCGCACCTCCGCGGCACAGGCATCTTCCGCGTGCTCTTCTTCATGCCGTACGTCGTGCCGTTCGTCGCCGGCGTGTTCGTCTGGCAGTCGATGCTCAACTCGGAGACGGGCTGGATCAACGGCGCGCTGGAGCGGCTTGGTGTCGCCGAGCCGCCGAACTGGCTGAACGACACGGGCTGGATCTACCCGGGCCTCGTCCTCCTCGGGATCTGGGGCATCGGCGGCGGAGTCATCGTCAACCTCGCGGGCCTCAAGTCGATTCCCAGCGAGCTCTACGACGCCGCGCGCGTCGACGGCGCGGGCTGGTGGGCCCAGCTCCGCAACGTGACGATCCCGCTGATGTCGCCGGTCATCTTCTATTCGCTGATCCTCTCGATCGTGGAGGTGCTCCAGTACTTCCTCGTGCCGCTCGTCCTGAAGAACGGCAATGGCGAACCCGGCGGGGCGACGCTCTTCTACAACCTCTACCTCTACAAGACCTTCTACACGTTCCAGAACATGTCCTACGGCTCCACGCTGGCGTGGCTCCTGTTCGGGATCACCGTCCTGGTCACGTTCTTCGTCTTCCGGATCTCACGTCGCTTCGTCTACTACGCGGGTGAGCGCTGATGGCGCTGACGAGTCGCTTCCGGCGCCTCGGCATCGGCCGCCCGGGCGACCCTCGGCCGGCCGGCCGCCGCAATCTCCGCATGTCGTTCGCCGTCACGTTCATTGCGGTTGTCGCCGTCGCCGCGTTCCTGTCGCCACTTCTGCGCTCGGCGACGATCGCGCTGAAGAACACGGACCAGCTGACCGAGATCGACGCACCGCTATGGCCGGCGACGCCGACGACGTACGAGCTCGAAGGCCGGACCTACGACGTCTACACGGTCCCGATCGACGGGACGAATCGCGAGCTGGCACTCGTGAAGAAAGGCCAGAAGGAAAGCGACTTCATCGATCCCGCGAATCCCGACGCGGGGCTCATCCACTGGGTCGGCTCGTGGCGGTCCCTGAACCATGTCTTCCGCCTGGACCCGCAATGGAACAATTTCAGCGACGTCTGGGAGCTCATCGACTACCCGCGGCTGCTGTTCAACACCATCGCGATCGCGCTCATCGGCATGGTCGGCGTCCTGCTGTCGTGCACGCTCGTCGCGTACGGCTTCGCCCGGTTCCGATTTCCGGGCCGGAACCTCCTATTCACGATCCTGATCGCCACGATCTTCCTGCCGTCGATGGTCACGTTGATCCCGACGTACACGCTCTTCGTCAAGCTCGGCTGGTGGGGCACCTGGCTGCCCCTTCTCGTCCCGACGTTCTTCGCGAACGCGTACGACGTATTCCTGCTGCGCCAGTACTTCCTCACGATCCCGCGCGACCTCGACGAGGCGGCGGCGATCGAGGGCGCCGGACCGATCCGGATCCTGCGCTCGGTGATCATCCCGCAGGCCTGGCCGGTCATCGCTGCGGTCGCGATCTTCCACATCGTCTACTCGTGGAACGACTTCCTCGGGCCGCTGCTGTACCTCTCGGCGAAGCCGGAGCTGCAGACCCTGGCGATCGGGCTGGCGCGCTTCGAGGGCATTCACTTCAGTGACCCGAACCGCATCCAGGCGGGGGTGCTCATGACCCTCGCGATCCCGGTCGTTGTCTTCCTCGTCTTCCAGCGCGTCTTCACTCGTGGCATCGTGATCACCGGCGTGGAGAAGTGAATGAGCTGCGAGTCGCGCTGACCCTCGATGCCGAGCATCCCGACCGGCCCGCGCCGGCCGGGATCGCCGAGGCGATCCTCGAGGTGCTCCAGCGTCTCGACGTCCCGGCCACGTTCTTCATCCAGGGCCGTTGGGCCGAGGCCTACCCGGAGACGGCTCGCGCGATCGCCTCGGGCGGCCATCTCGTCGGCAGCCACTCCTACTACCACGCCCGGATGCACCTTTTGTCCGAGGCCGGACTGGCGACGGACATCAAGGCCGCCGAGGACGTCATCACGAGCGTCGTCGGCGTCGATCCGCGGCCGTGGTTCCGCTGCCCGTTCGGTGCTGGCTCGGACGACCCGCGCGTCATCGCAGCGCTCGACGCGGCCGGCTACCGAAACGTCGGCTGGCACGTCGCTGCGGATGACTGGGAGCCGCGCACCGCGGCGGAAGTCGAGGCCTCGGTCGTCGACGGCGTCCTGGCCCATGGCGACGGTGCGGTCGTGCTCCTGCACACCTGGCCGGATCGGACGCTGGGCGGCCTCGCCGGCGCGATCGCGCGGCTTCGGGACGCCGGCGCGACGTTCGTGCGGGCGGACCAGCTGGACACGCTTCCGACGCTCCCGTACTGGATGGTCGCGGGGAGCGGGGCCTCGTCGCCGGCGTGACGATGCCCCTGGTCCTCGGGGTCGACGGCGGGAATTCGAAGACCGAGGTGTGGCTGGTCAGCGCCGATGGATCGATCATCGGCACGGCGCGGGGCACGACGTCATCGCATCAGCAGATCGGTCTCGAGCGCGGGATGGCGCAGCTCGAAGCCCTCGCCCGCGAAGCCGCTAGTCAGGCCAGCGGCGTGCTCGCAGGCGAGGGCGTCTTCTGCCTCGCCGGCGCCGACTTCACGTCCGATGTTCGCGCCCTGACCCGGGCCATCGAACGCCTGGGCATCGTCGAGCGCGTGACCGTCCTGAACGACTCGTTCGCCGGGCTCCGCGCCGGCGCCAGCCGGCCATGGGGGATCGCCCTCGTCTGCGGTCGTGGAATCAACGGCGCGGGCATCGGCCCCGACGGCCGACAGGTCCGGTTCGATGGCGTGGGCGACATCTCCGGCGACTGGGGCGGCGGACGTTCGGTCGCCTATGCGGGGCTCGCAGCGGCCGTCCGGGGGCGTGACGGACGAGGCCCGCGGACCGCGCTCGAAACCAAGGTCCCAGCCTTCTTCGGCCGGCGTTCGCCGCCAGCCCTCGTCAAGGCGCTCTACGACCAGCCGCGGCTACAGGCCAGCATCGAAGAGCTCGCTCCGCTCGTGTTCGACGCCGCGATCGCGGGTGACAGGGTCGCGCGGTCGATCGTCGACCGGCTGGCGGATGAGCTCATCGTGATGGCGACGGCGTTGATCCGGCGGCTTCGCCTGACCCGAAGCGATATCGAGGTCGTCCTGACGGGTGGCGTGTTCGCGGCGACCGACGCGGCGTTCTACGAGCGACTGGACTCGGGCATCCGCGACGTCGCGCCGGGTGCGCGGCTGGTCCGGCTTTCGGTGCCGCCGGTGGCCGGCGCCGTCCTCCTGGCACTCGATCGTCTGGGTGGCGACGCTGCCGCCCGGTCCGCCGCCGAGGCGCGCCTCCGTGCGGCTGCAATTCGGACCGCCTGAGTCGTTAACGCGCGACTACCATCGCGCCGATGGCGGCTGACGTCGTCCTGCAGATCGACCTCGTGACGCGGCTCCTCGCGGCAGCCGTCCTCGGCGCCGCCGTCGGCGTCGAGCGCGAGATCCACGGCCACGCCGCCGGCATGCGGACGAACCTCCTCGTCGCGCTCGGCTCGGCGGCCTTCACGGTGCTCTCGATCTACGCCTTCGAAGGCATCGCGGGTGCCGCCCCTGTCGATCCATCGCGAGTTGCCGCACAGCTCGTCACCGGCATCGGCTTCCTCGGGGCGGGTGCGATCCTCAAGGATGGCGCGACGATCCGCGGGCTGACGACGGCGGCGGGCCTGTGGACGGTGGCCGCGATCGGGATGGCCGCCGGTACCGGCTCGTACATCATCGCGTTTGGGGTCACGATCATCGCGATCCTGAGCCTCTGGCCGCTGAACGTCATCGCCGACTGGCTACGCGACCGCGGCGCCCCTCGCGAACCGACCGACTGAGTGCCGCGCCGCACCAGGCTTCTCCTCGGGCTTGCGGCGGTCGGCATCGCGGGCGTCCTCGCGTACGTATACGGGTGGCGGGGGCCGGCGAGGCACGTTCCTGGGGCCGAGGCCTACACGGTCGTCGCGAACCTCGACGACTTCTTCGACCCGCAGGTCCTGCGCGTCGCGGTCGGCACGGAGGTCGAGTTCGAGAGCCGCGGCCAGAACCCGCACACCGTCACGGCCGACGATGGCTCCTTCGACTCCGGGACGCTCGTCCATGGCGACGAGTTCAGCCACCGCTTTGACCGGCCCGGTGTGTATGCCTTTACCTGCATCCTGCACGGCAAGGCCGGCGGCATCGGCATGACCGGCGTTGTCGTCGTTGGCGACGTGCCCCTGCCATCGAAGCCGGGTGCGGCGTTCGGCGTCGGACCCGGCCGCGAGACCGCGCCAACCGGCACCGGCGCGACGATTCGGGTCCCCGCCGACGAGCCGACCATCCAGGCGGCCGTCAACGCGAGCGCGCCTGGCGACCTCGTCCTCGTTGCACCCGGCGAGTACCACGAGTCGGTGCTCGTCCGAACCCCGTTCCTGACGATCCGCGGCGAGGACCGCAACACGACGATCCTCGATGGCGAGCTCAAACGGCCGAACGGGATCGCGGTCATCGAGGCGGACGGCGTAGCGATCGAGAACCTGACCGCGCGCCACTACGCGCTCAACGGTTTCTACTGGCGCGACGTCTTCGGTTACCGCGGCTCGTACCTGACCGCGTACGCGAACGGCGATTACGGCGTCTATGCGTTCGGCTCGCGGTACGGCCGGTTCGAGCACTCGTATGCGTCCGGGCATCCCGACAGCGGCTTCTACATCGGCCAGTGCAAGCCGTGCTATGCGGTCATCGACGACGTCGAATCGGCCGAGAACGGGCTCGGCTATTCCGGCACGAACGCGGGCGGCGATCTCGCGATCGTCAACAGCCGCTGGCACGACAACATGGCCGGCCTCGTGCCCAACACGCTCGATTCCGAGGGCCTGGCGCCGCAGGCGGGCGCGCTCATTAAGTGGAACCGCGTCTACGGCAACAACCGGCTCGACGTCCCGGCAAAGCACTACCCGTACGCGGTCTGGGGGATCGGGATCGTCATCGCCGGCGGCCGCGACAACGAGGTCCGCGAGAACGTCGTCGTCGATCACGCGACGTACGGCATCGCCGTCATGCCGATCATCGACGAGCAGTTCTGGACGTCGGGGGGCAACACCGTTCGCGACAACAGCGTCAGCCATTCCGGCGTCGCGGACCTGGCGTTCGGCGGGCCGGGCGGCGGCCGCGATTGCTTCATCGGGAATCAGCACGACACATCGATGCCGCCGGGGCTGGAGTCCGTGATGGGCTGCGGTGTGCCGTTCGGCCGGCTCGGCGGCGGCGGCCTCGACGTGACAATCGGCTCGCTGCTGACGCGCTACATCGAGACCTTCGATGACAGCTATCCACATGGCGACTGGAAGACGTGGCCCGCGCCAAAGGGTCAGACCCAGATGCCCGACGCGTTGACGGCCGGTGCGACTCCGGCCGTCCCCGAGACCGCTGTTCCGGGCGCGTATGTACAGCTCAATCGCGACAACGAAGCGATCTTGCTCGACCCGCAGCCAAGGGAGGTGACGATCATGGCGATCCCGCTCGACAACACGCCGTGGGGCCTCGTTCTCGGCCTGTACGGCTACGTGTTTCCGCTCGTCCTCCTCGCGGTCTGGATCTCGATCGCGCTCTGGGACCTGACCCGTCGCGAGGACCTCACGAGCCGACGTCGCCTCACGTGGATCGCCGTCGTGCTCGTCGTGCCGTTCCTGGGACCGGTGCTGTACTTCGCCCTGGGCCGGACGGCGATCCCGCGCTCGACGTGGCTGATGCTCGTCGTCGGCGGCCTCGTCGTGTATCTCGGCCTGGCCGCCGCCGCAGCGCTGCTGGCTGCCGGTTAGACCCTCTCGCGCTCGCGGCGTGCGCTAGCGTTCCGCACGTGGGACGCGCACGTGACCTTGGGATTCAAATCGGCACGCTGCCGACCGGCCGCTGGAACGCGATCACCGACGTCGGGGGCGTTCGGGTCGGCCACGAGACCCTGATCATCGGCCACGGGCCGCTCGTGCCCGGGGCCGGCCCCGTGCGGACGGGCGTCACGGTCGTCGTCCCGCATGACGGCAATCCGTGGTCCGAGCCGCTGTTCGCCGGCGGCCACGTCCTCAACGGCAATGGTGAGCTCACCGGCTTGCCGTGGATCCAGGAAAGCGGCCTGCTGTACGGCGCGATCGCGATCACGAACACCCATTCGGTCGGGGTCGTCCGCGACCGGCTCGTCGATCACGCCGTCCGCTACCGATCGCCGGGCAGCCCGTCCTGGAGCCTGACCGTCGTCGGCGAGACCTACGACGGGCGCCTCAACGACATCAATGGCCACCACGTCCGGCCGCAGCACGTGGACGCTGCACTTGACGCGGCGAGCGCCGGCTCCGTCGCTGAGGGTGGTGTCGGCGGCGGGACGGGCATGATCTGCCACGAGTTCAAGGGCGGGATCGGAACGTCGTCGCGCGTCCTGCCGGCCGAAGCCGGAGGCTGGACCGTCGGCGTCCTCGTCCAGGCGAACTACGGCCGGCGCGGCCTGCTGACGATCGACGGCGTCCCCGTTGGGCGCGAGATCCCGACGACCGAAGTGCCGTCGCCGTACGACGTCCCGAAGCGCATCCCGGGCGAGCCGCAGCCCGGCGACGGCTCGATCATCATCATCGTCGCGACGGACGCCCCGCTGCTGCCACACCAGTGCCAGCGCGTCGCGCAACGGGCCGGCCTCGGGCTCGCCCGGTCCGGCGGCGTCGGCGCGACGAGCTCGGGCGACCTGTTCCTGTGTTTCGCGACCGGCAACCGTGGGCTCCACCCGGCCGAGGTCGAGCCGGACGGCCAGACATTCGAAACGGTTCGCTCGATGATCGACGACGCCCTCGACCCGCTATTCGAAGCGACGATCGAGGCAACCGAGGAGTCAATCGCGAACGCCCTCGTCGCCGCTGAGACGATGGTCGGCCGCGACGGCGTCATCGCCCACGAGCTGCCCAAGGACCGCTTGGTCGAGGTCATGTCCCATTACGGACGGATCCACGCAGCGAACGCGTGATCTCTAGACATCGCGGCCTGATTGGCCGATGATGTCGATGTATGGGGCAGGAGCCAGACCTCCGGATCGGTGACGCAGCGGCCGCGCTCGGCGTCTCGGTCGATACGCTGCGACGCTGGGCGGCAGACGGTCGCCTCGCCACGGTCCGCTCGGGCGGAGGCCAGCGCCGTGTTCCAGTCGCGGAGCTGACGCGACTGCTGGAGGAGCGGCGCAAGACCGCGACCGAGGCACCGATCGTCGCTGGATCCGCGCGCAATCGCTTCGCCGGCATCGTCACGCGGATCGTCAAGGATCGCGTAGCCGCGGTGGTCGAGATCCAGGCGGGACCGCATCGCCTCGTGAGCCTCATGACGGCCGAGGCGATCGACGACATGAAGCTCCGCATCGGCGACACGGCGGTGGCCGTGGTGAAGGCGACGAACGTCATCGTCGAGGTGCCCGCGGGCCGGGACGCACGGTCGTGACCCGGGCCGCCCGGGTCCTGTTGATCGCCGTTGTCCTGTCGTCATGCAGCGGGTCGGCGACGTCAACGCCACAGCCACCCGAGCTGACCATCTTCGCCGCGGCATCGCTCAAACAGGTCCTCGAGAAGGCGATCACGGTCTACGTCGCGCCGGGCCCGGACCCGACGTTCGTGCTGTCGACGGGTTCGTCGACGGCCCTGCGGACCCAGATCGAGGAGAGCGCCCGAGCAGACGTCTTCCTGTCTGCTGACACGATCAACCCGCAGTTGCTCGTCGACCATGCGATCGCAGACGGTGTGGCCGTGCCCTTCGCGAGCAATACGTTGGTGATCATCGTTCCGAAGGACAACCCCGCCGCGATCACGACCCCCGCCGATCTCGGGCAGCCAGGCGTCAGGATCATCGCCGCCGGCGACGAGGTGCCCATCACGACGTACGCCGCCCAGGTCATCGAGAACCTCGCCGCCACCAACGGGTATCCGTCGGGATTCGCCGCCGCCTACGCGTCGAACGTGGTCTCCCGCGAGGAGAGCGTCGCGGCGGTCGTTGCAAAGATCGAGCTGGGCGAAGGGGACGCGGCGATCGTCTACGTCACAGACGCGACGGCTTCATCCGGGGTAACGACGATCGAGATCCCCGATGCTGCCAACGTTCGGGCGACGTATGCGGGCGTCGTCATCGGGGACATCACCGAGGCGCCCGACCAGGTTGCCGCGGCACACGCGTTCCTCGACTGGTTGGCCGGGTCGCGCGGACGAGCCGTCCTTGAGGAATTCGGATTCCAGCCGCCGCCGTGAGCGTCCGCGGCGCGCGGGCGACCGCCCGCCAGCCGGCAGTCTTCCTGATCGGCAGCCTTGGGCTCGCAGGCATCCTCGTCGCGTTCCTCGGGTTGCCGATTCTCGTCCTGATCGGTCGCTCGCTCGCCGACGGAGCCCTGGGCGCGGTGCTCGCGAGGCCGGCCGTCTTCGACGCCCTCGCGCTGAGCCTCCGCACGACGGCCGCGAGCGTCGCGATCGCGGTCATCCTCGGACTTCCGCTGGCGTTCATCCTGGCCCGGCGACGGTTCCGCGGCTCCGCGCTCCTCGAAACCGCCATCGACCTGCCGATCGTCCTGCCGCCGTCCGTCGCCGGGCTCGGCCTGCTGCTGGTCTTCGGTCGGCGCGGGCTCCTCGGGGAGAGCCTCGACGCCGCCGGCCTCGCGATCCCGTTCACGACCGTCGCCGTCGTCCTTGCCCAGGCGTTCGTCGCGATCCCATTGTTCGTTCGCTCCGCCCGCGCCGGGATCGCCGCCGTCGACCGCGACCTCGAGGACGCCGCGCGCGTCGACGGGGCAGGGGAGTCGGCCGTCGCGCGCTGGATCACGATCCCGCTTGCGCTGCCGGCAATCGGCGCCGGCCTCGTCATGGCCTGGGCCCGGGCTCTTGGTGAGTTCGGCGCCACGATCATGTTCGCGGGCAACCTCACCGGCCGAACCCAGACGCTGCCGCTCGTCGTCTACTCGGAGTTCCAGGGCGGCGACCTCGATGCCTCGATCGCCGCCGCCGCGGTCCTCGTGATCGCCGCCTTTGCCGTCCTCGTCGCGGTCCGGACCCTGCGCTGGGGCCGCGTCCTCGATACCCGCGGCGCCTAGGTGAAGAGCGCCGCGTAGGCATTGATCGCCGGCTGGCCGCCCAGGTGGGCGTACAGGACCGTCGAGGACGCCGGGATCTCGCGGCGGCTGACCAGATCGATCAGGCCAGCCATCGACTTTCCCTCATAGACAGGATCCGTGATCATGCCTTCGAGGCGGGCGGTCGTCCGCATCGCGTCGAGCGTCGACGCGTCGGGGATGCCGTAGATGCCGGCGTGGTAGCGCTCGTCGAGCTCGATCTCATCGTCACGCAGGTCACGGTCGACTCCGATCGCCCTGGCCGTGAACCGCGCGATCCTGGCGACCTGCGCCCGCGTTTCGGCTGGCTTCGCCGATGCATCGATGCCGATGACACGCCGGGTCCGTTCTCGATCCGCGAAGCCGGCGATCATCCCGGCCTGCGTCGAGCCCGTCACCGAGCAGACGATGATCGTGTCGAAGAACACCCCGAGCTCGCGCTCCTGGGCCTCGACCTCACGCGCCCAGCTGGCGAAACCGAGACCACCCAGGGGATGGTCCGACGCGCCTGCCGGGATGGCGTACGGCTTCCCGCCGGCCGCCTTGATCTCCGCAAGCGCCTGCTCCCAGCTCTCCTTGAACCCAATTCCGAAGCCGGCCTTGACCAACCGGACGTCGGCGCCCATGAGCCGGCTCAGGAGGATGTTGCCGACGCGGTCGTAGGTGACGTCGGGCCACTCGACCCAGCTCTCCTGGACGAGCACGCACTTGAGCCCCGCGACGGCTGCCGCGGCGGCGACCTGCCGGGTGTGGTTCGACTGGACATTGCCGATCGACACGAGGGTGTCGCAACCCTGGGACAGGGCATCCGCGACCAGGTACTCCAGCTTGCGGGTCTTGTTGCCCCCGAACGCGAGGCCCGAGTTGACGTCGTCGCGCTTCGCCCAGACCGCCGCACCGCCGAGATGCTTCGTGATCCGATCCAGCCGGTGGATCGGCGAGGGGCCGAACATCAATGGCGTTCGCGGGTAATCCTCGAGCCGTGACGGCTTCGCAGGTGCTTCAAGCGTGGTCATTTCCCACCTCCGATGATGGCCTTGGATATCGCCTGGCATGGCAACCGGACGCTTCAGGCGTCGTCATCACGTGGCCCTCCTTCCGCATCGAACGTCTCGAGCAGCGTCGTCCAGATGCGCGCCGTGATCGCGACGGCCGTCTCCACGTCCCCGTCGGCACACGCATCGATGAACTGCTCGTGCCAGGCGATCGAGCGGCGACCCATGAGCGAGCCGAACCGCAGGCGTTCGAGCCGGCGGATCTGCGGCAGCTGGCGCTCGATCGTTGACGCGAGCACGCGATTCCCGAGCGCCACGACGGGCACGTCGTGGAGTGCGTCGTCCGCGCTCACGGCGGCGTCGACGTCGGCACGTTCGATGGCCGCCGCGAACCGCCGGTTCGCCGCGCGCATCAGGTCGTGGTGACGCTCGGTCATGAGCGGAACGGCGAGCCTGACCGCGAGCTCGTGCATCGCCCGGACCACGACGAGTGCATCGCGGACCTCGCGCAGGACCAGCGGCGCAACCCTCGTCCAGGAGTGAGCCTTCGTCTCGACGAGCCCGTCGTCAGCGAGCCGGCTCAGGGCTTCGCGAACGGGCGTCCTGGAGAGGCCGACTCGCTCGGCGAGCTCGCCATCGCGGATGACCGAACCCGGCGCCAGCTCGCCCGACACGATCGCGTCCCGGAGCATCCGGTAGGCGCGGTCCCGAAGCAAGGTTCGCTCGACCCTGCGCAGTGACATGTAATATATTGGATGGGATCACGTGGCCATTGTCAAGACCCTTTTTCGGCGAGATTTTGGTGGGTGGCTCAGCCGAGCTTCAGCTCAGGGAGGACCTCGCGCCCGAACACGTCGATCCATTCGGCCTGGTTGCGGCCCACATGGTGGAGGTGGATCTCATCGAAGCCGAGGTCGACGTAATGCTGGATGTTCGCGATGTGCTTTCCGAGGTCAGAGCTGATGAGCATCCGGTTGACGAAGTGCTCCGGCTTGACGAGCTTCGCCATCGCGGCAAAGTCCTCGGGGTTCCGGATGTCCTGTTTCGGGAAGGCCATGCCGCCGTTCGGCCACTCGCGGACCGCGATCTCCGCTGCCTCCTCGTCCGTGCGAGCCCAGCTGAGGTGGAGCTGCAGGATCTTTGGCATCCCGGTCGGATCCTTGCCGGCCTCGCGCGCCCCGGCGTCGTTGTTCTCCCAGAGGTCCTTGAGCTTCGCGTCGGCCGCGCCGACGGTGATCATCCCGTCCGCGAACTTGCCCGTCCGTCGGGCGTTGAGCGGGCCCGCGGTCGCGACGTAGATCGGCACCTTCTGCTCGGGCAGCGTGTAGAGCTTCGCGCTTTCGAGCGTGAAGTGGGCGCCCTTGTGGCGGACGACCTCGCCGGTGAACAAGCGGTTGATGATCTCGATGGCCTCGAACATCATCGCCGAGCGGATGCCGATCTCCGGCCACTGGCCGCCGATGATGTGCTCGTTGAGCGCTTCGCCCGCTCCGAGGCCCAGCCAGAACCGGCCCGGGAACATCGCCCCGAGCGTGGCCGACGCCTGGGCGATCATCGAGGGGTGGTAGCGGAAGCTCGGACAGGCGACGCCGGTCCCGAACCGGCCGGTCGTCCGCAGCCCGAGCGCACCCATGAACGCCCACGCAAACGCCGACTGGCCCTGCTGCGGCGTCCACGGATGGAAGTGCTCGCTGACCATGAAGCCGGCCGAGAAGCCGGCCGCCTCGGCCTGCGGGCACCACTCCAGCAGGTCGTTCGGGTGGAACTGCTCGAGCATCGCCGCATAGCCGATCTTGGCCATCTCGCCTCCCTCGACGGATCGCCCGGAGGGCCGGCGTCCGCGGCGCGATACTAGCCCCCATGGACCTCGAGGTCTTCGTGACACCCGAGCTCGGCGATGCGAGCTACCTCGTCGCCTCAAACGGCGAGGCGGCGATCGTCGATCCGCAGCGCGACGCGTGGCGCTTCCTGGCCGCCGCCGACCGCCGCGGCTGGCGCGTCCGCCACGTCCTCGAGACGCACGTCCACAATGACTACGTCTCCGGTGCCCACGAGGTCCGGGCCGCGACCGGGGCGGCCATCGTCGTCCCGGCGCGTGGCGGCTACACCTTTGACCATGCGCCCGCCGACGAGGGCACCAAGGTCCGCCTGGGCGAGCTGTCGCTCGTCGCCCGAGCCACGCCCGGTCACACGCCCGAGCACCTTGCGTGGGAGGTCATCGGCGCCGATCCCGCCCGTCCCGAGGCTGTGTTCAGCGGCGGCAGCCTGCTTGTCGGCAGCACCGGCCGGACGGACCTGCTCGGCGACTCGAAGACCGCCGAGCTCACACCGGCGCAGTACCGGACCCTGCGCAGGCTTGCGGAGCTGCCCGACGCGACCCAGGTCCTGCCAACCCACGGTGCGGGCAGCTTCTGCTCGGCGGGACCCGTGGCGTCCGGCCGAACGACCACGATCGGGGCGGAACGACGCTCGAACGCGTCCTTCGTGGCGCCGTCGCTCGCGGTCTTCGAAGAGGTCGCTCTTGGCTCGTTGGGTCGTTATCCGGACTACTACGCGCACATGGCGCCGCTCAATCGCGCCGGCGTGCCGGTTGTCGGACGGCTCCCGGCGATCGCGCCGCTGACCGCGGACGACGTCGCCAGCGCCGCGGCCTCAGGTGTCCGGATCATCGATGCCCGCTCACGCGAGGCGTTCGCCGCGGCGCACATCCCGGGCTCGTTGAACATTGAGCTGAGCAGCCCGCTTGCGGGCTACGTCGGCTGGCTCCTGCCGTTCGACAGCCCGATCGTGCTCGTCGCCGAGTCGGCCGCCGATCTCGAGGAGGCGGCGCTCCAGCTCTTCCGGATCGGCTGGTCGGCAATCCGCGGCGCGCTCTCAGGCGGCATGGACGCTTGGGCCGAATCTGGCCGTGAATTGCGGAGCTACCGAACGCTCGGCATCAAGGACCTGCGGGCCGAGATCGCCGCCGGCGAACGGCCGCATGTCCTGGATGTCCGCCAGCCGGTCGAGTGGCGGGACGGCCTCGTGCCCGGCTCGGACACCACGTTCGTCGTCGACCTGCCCGCGCGCCTCGCCCAGCTCGTCCCGGGCGAGGAGCTCACGGTCGTCTGCAAGTCCGGTCAGCGCTCCGCGATCGCGGCGAGCATCCTCGACGGGGCGGGCATTCCGGTGCGATTGGTCGCGGAGGGTGGCGTTCCGAACTGGCTCGCCCTGGACGCGTCGCCCGCGAACCGTTAGGCGCGCATCGAACATGTCACGGCTTGACATGATTCGCGCTACCCTCAGCCGATGCGCGCCTCCCGCCTCGTCTCGCTGCTGCTCCTCCTCCAGACGCGCGGCCAGCTGACCGCTGCCGAGCTGGCGCGCGAGCTCGAGGTCTCGGTCCGGACGGTCCATCGCGACGTCGAGGCGCTGAGCGAATCGGGCGT
>Ga0075428_100000882_pt1 | contig 31573 bp, 17 predicted proteins | sample RhiMetdeltSRZDD2_FD_75291 | JGI IMG/M metagenome (GOLD analysis project Ga0075428, IMG submission 75291) | Populus rhizosphere microbial communities from Tennessee, USA - Rhizosphere MetaG P. deltoides SRZDD2 | ecosystem: Host-associated > Plants > Roots > Rhizosphere > Soil | place: USA... | reverse complement strand
TTCACGCCCACCCGGCCGACGGCCTGACCAGCCCCGCGAGCTGGGCGAGGGAGAACCAGATGACACCGGCGTCGTTCGACATGGAGAAGGCGCCGGTGAAGAACGGGTACTTCCTCGGCGACTACGAAGGGCTGGTTGCGATGGGGAAGAACTTCGGCGCCTTCTTTTCGACTCCGACCGGCACCGATTCCAGCAGCATCTTCTTCCGCGACCCGCTGCCGGCCGAGTCGGCAGCGGATTTGGATGCTGGCGGCCATCACCCCAAGTCGCACGGCACGAGCCTCGCGGCCGGGAGCGACGTGCCGGGCGAGGTGCTGATCCGTTTCCGACCGGGCGTCAGCCGGGCGGAAATCGCTGGCTTCTACGCCGACTACGGTCTATCCGAACTGCGGAACCTCGACTTCGCTGACCGGAGCCTCAAGCTCGTCGTCGCGGCCGCCCCACAGGCCTGCGCCCTCATCCCAACTCTGGAGCAAGACCCACGGGTCCAGTACGCCGAGCCGAACGGTGTCATCGACTTCGCGCAGGTCCCGAACGACCCGAGCTTCTCGCGCGACTACGGCCTCATCAACACCGCGCAGACGGGCGGCACGCCGGACGCGGACACGGACGCCGACGAGGCGTGGGACATCACCACCGGGTCGAGCGAAGTCGTCGTGGCTGTGATCGACTCGGGTATCGACTACACCCACCCGGACCTGGCTCCCAACATGTGGGTCAACCCTGGGGAGATTCCAGGCAACAAGAAGGACGACGACAGCAACGGATTCGTCGATGACGTTCATGGTTATGACATCAGGAACAATGACGGCGACCCGATGGACACCTTCGGTCACGGTACCGCCGTTGCCGGAACGATCGGGATGGTAGGCAACAACGCCACGGGCAGCACGGGCGTCAGTTGGAACGTGAAGCTCATGGCCGTGACCATGAGGGACGAGTTCATGACCTTCGCCGACGCGATCCGGGCCATGGACTATGTGACGATGATGCGCAACCGCGGCGTGAATGTTCGTGTGGCCAACGCCAGTTGGGGCGCTTGGGATGTACCCTCCTTTCCAAAGTCCATGAAGGACGCTGTTGACCGGATGGGCGACGCCGGCATCCTGTTCGTCGCGGCCGCGAACAATCAGGCGCGGGATGTCGACGTTCAGCCGCATTACCCCTCCGGTTTCGATTCGCCGCACATCGTCTCGGTCGCTGCGACCGATCACAACGATCGATATTGTTCATTCACCAACTGGGGCGCCACGACCGTGGACCTGGCCGCTCCGGGCGAGTTTGTATGGACGACGGCCATAGGAAACAGCTATCAGTGGGCGGACGGTACCTCGCTTGCCGCGCCGCACGTCGCCGGTGCCGCGGCCCTCATCTTCTCCGCGTTCCCGAATCTGACCGCCCTGGATGTGAAAGCCCGGCTGCTAGGCAGTGTCGATCCCATCGGTCATATCGGAGCGAATGCCGCGTTCCCAACGCTCACCAACGGACGGCTCAACGTCCGCAACGCGCTATTGTGGACGCCACCGGATGGCGAGACCGTGGCACCGGCGGCGGTCGCCGACCTCGCGGTCGCCTCGACCTCGCCGTGGTCGGCGATGGTCACCTGGACCGCCACCGGGGACGACGGCACAACGGGCCGGGCAATCTCCTACGACGTTCGCTATTCCTCGACGCCAATCACGGTAGCCAACTGGTCCGCGGCCACGCCCGCTTCCGGCGAACCGGCCCCGCGAACGGCCGGATCGAGCGAAACGTTTACCATCAACGGACTCGACCCGGCCACGCTCTACTACTTTGCCGTCCAGGTGAAGGACAACGACGGGAATGTCTCGCTGATTTCCAACGTGGCCCAGAGCGCAACTTCGCCGCCACGCTTCCTCCTCAATGACGACGCGGAGAGCGGTGCCGCCAACTGGACCCCGACCGGTCTCTGGCATCGTTCGAATGTTCGCGGCCATGACTCGGCGACCGCGTGGTACGTCGGCAATGACAGTGACCGGACATACTGGAACGGCACGCAGCATCAGGACTCTCTGACGCTGGCGACGCCGCTTGACCTCGGCGGCGTCACTCAAGCTATTCTGCGGTACGACGAGTGGCGCCAGGTGGGCGATTTCCTGGAGCCACTTGATGCTTCCCGGGTCATGGCGTCGCGAAACGGCTCGGACTGGACGTTGCTATCCGAGTCCTTCCACCCGACCCTCGACTGGGAGCAACGGACGATTGACCTGACCGCGTTCGCGGGCGGACCCGTCTACCTGCGGTTCGACTTCGACGTCAACGCGCACGGCCTGCCTCCGTTCGCAATTACGCAGGGTTACGAAGGGTGGCACGTCGACAACATCCAGGTGCTCGTTCCCGGCACTCAAGCGTCAGGTTTTTTGGTGAGCGACGTGCGACTCGCGGAAGGAAACGCCGGCACGACGCAGGCTGTCTTCACGGTCACGCGTCCGAGCGGAACGGGGCGCGCGACGGTCGGCTTCGCGACGGCTGACGGCAGCGCGACCGCGGCTTCCGGCGACTACCAGCCCGCCGCCGGGACGCTGACCTTCCTGCCGGGCGAGACTCGAAAGACTGTCGCCGTAATGGTCAACGGCGACCGGCTCGGCGAATTCGACGAGAGCTTCTTCCTGAACCTGGGTAATCCCGCCGGCGCCGGCATCGCCGACGGCCAGGCCCGAGCGAACATCCGCGACGACGAGCCGCGGATCCACGCGACCGGGCTGCTCGCGTTCCCCGAAGGCGATAAGACGGTCACGCTCCCAATGGCCGTGAACCTGTCCGTGCCGTCGAACGAACCGGTGACGGTGCATTACGCCACCGCCGACCTGACCGCGGTATCCGGCACCGATTACCTCCCGACGTCAGGCGTGCTGACGTTCGCGCCGGGCGAGACGCGGAAGCTCATTGACATTGCGTTACCAAAAGACATGACACCAGACGCCGTTGTCGAAGCGTTCGTGATCAACTTCAGTGACGTCAGCAGCAACGCGGTCATCCTGAAGCGCGGCGTCGTTCACATCGTAGACGACGGCGAGAAGGGCCAGGGGAACCACTTCGGCAATGGAGGCGCGCTGGCGCTCGCCGGTCTTAGCGGCTGGCCTGTGGACGTGACTGGCATCCGAAGCGCCGGAGTGGAGAGCCCGGCATGGGTAGGTACCGCCCGGCTGGCCGACAACCGCGCCGGTTGGTTCGTGGACGGCGGTACAAGAAGCGAGGCCGAGTTCGCCCGGCCCGTCCAACAGAGCGAGAAGAATCGAAGGGACCGGCTGACAGTGGTGATCCGTGACGTCGGCCACTTGCGCGGATACGAGCACAATGCGGGCGGGGCGATGGCCGAGGCGCTCGGGGTTGGCACGCAGTTCAAAGCGGCGGGGGCCGCCCTCTCCGATTTGTTGTCGGAACCGACGCCGTCGAGTGAGAAGACCCGTTCGATGGCCTGATACGGAGCCGCACGGTTCGGGGTGCCGACCGCCGGATACAGGGATGGCGCCCCGGATCGATTCTCTCGGATACCCGCGGAGTCGTCACCTCGCTCACCGCCACGATTATCGCGAAAGACGTCGGTCCGACACACCGCGGTCGATGTGACCGAAGCGCGCAACCCTAGGCAGCTGACGGATCGCCAGTCATGAAATCCGCAGGTTGCCCGGATGTCTTGAAGCGAGTATGGGCAACTTGGCCGGTAGGCAGCCGCTTGGAAGTTCCCTACCGGCCTCGGAGGGTGACACTGGCTAGAAAGTGATGGCGGGCGGCAGACAAGGGGCGGTACCCAAGACTGGGTCAATACTGGCCGAACCGGCGGTTGAACTCCCCGTTGTCCAGGCCGTCCACGTCGCCGTCGCCGTCGAAATCAAAATACCACAGGTAGCCGGGGTCGGCCGCGGTCGTCCCAAACGCGGCCCGGAAGCGGTCGCGGTCCTGCCCGTCCACGCCACTGTCGCCGTCCGAGTCGCCGAACAGCCGGAAGAAGCCGTCTACCCGGTTGCCGCCCGCCGAGCCGTCCCCGTCGCCGTCGAGGGACCGGCCGACCGCATCGTGGACGTGATCGGCGCGGACCGTGAGCGTGTAGCTCCCGTCCGCCAGCGACCCGCCGAAGATGTCCGGGCCGCTGAAGGTGAGCACGGCGACCGTGCGGCCCCCGACCACCGACGCCGCGACGCTCAGCCCGACCGCGGTGCCGTCCCGCCTGAGCAGCTCGAACGCCCCGTCGTCGATCGTCACCTGGCGGTCGAAGGTGACCGTCAGGCTCTTGACCATCGACCGCTGCGCCGAGCCGTCGTTGACGACCACGCTCTCGACCGTCGCCGGCGCCTTGCGGTAGATCTCGTAGATGGTGCCCTGCGACGCCGACACCAGGAACAGGTTCCCGTTCGGGCCGGTCAGGATGCTCGTGACCGACCCGAAATCGCGGCCGACGAGCAGGCTCCCGCTCTCGGTCAGGTCGTCCTTGATGACGTTGTCGGCCACCTTGTCCGCGAGCAGCGGCTCGTCGAACGCGAGGCTCTGCCGGTCGGCACCCAGGTTGAACCGGAACAGGTGTCCGCCCAGCGTGCGGCCCGTCGCGGCCCCGACGAACAGGTCGCCGGCGTACTCCGCACCCAGCCCCGGCCCCTCCACGAACCCGATCGCCGCCGGCGGGACCGAGAACTTCCAGCTGAACTGGGGGTCCTCATAATGCGAGCCGGGGAGTGTATACAGCCGGTCGAGCGCCTCCTGGGCGTTCGCCGCGATCCGGTCGAACCCGTAACGCACTTGCTGCAACCCGGCGTACTGGCCGGGGGTCGAGGTACCCTGGCCGGACTCGATTGCCTTGAACTGGTCGAACCGGCTGATGGGGCCCTGGAACTGGATCCAGCCGCTGTTCTGGCCGGGCTCGATGCGGTTGATCTCGTCGAACGAGTCGTCGCCGGTCTCCGCGTCCCACAGCTGACCCGTCTGGGCGTCGAAGGCCAGGCCGAAGCTGTTCTTCAGCCCGTAGGCGTAGACCTTCTGGAGGTTGGCCCCGACCTCGCCGCCGACCAGGGCGCCGTACTCGTAGAACGGGTTGTCGGCCGGGGTCGTGCCGTCGTCGTTGAGCCGCAGGACGGCGCCGCTCAGGTGCTCGTCGTCCGGCTCGGGGCCGCCGAACCGGTCGTCGGGGGTCGGGCCGAGCAGGTTGTTCTGGAGCCACCCGCGGCGGCCGATGTCGCCGAGCAGGAGGTACAGCTTCCCGTCCGGCCCGAACCGCATCACCCCGCCATTGTGCCGGCCGTTCGGGGTCACCCCCACGTCCGCGTCGTCCTGGAAGGCGCGGACTCGGAGGAGGGTCCGGTCGAACACCAGTTGCGAGCCGTCCCAGACGAAGCGGTCGAGGCGGTTGCCCATCAGCGGCGTCTCCGGGATCGCGGCCGAGTCGGCCCCGGTGCTGCTCTCGGTCCAGTACAGGTAGGCGAAGTGGTTGGTGACGAACTGCGGGTGCAGGGTGATGCCGAGCAGTCCGCGCTGCCCGTAGTTGTTGACGGGCAGGTCGAGCACGGCCCCAGTTCGCACGCCGTCGGTCACGCGCTGGACCTTGCCGGAGATTTTTTCGAGCACTAGGAAGTCGTTCGCGCCGAGGAAGGCCATGGTGGTCGGGGCGACCAGTCCGGTGGCGACCGGCCGGACCTCGAGGTCTGGGACGAGCATGGTCGCCGGCACGCGCCGGTCTTCCAGGACCTCGACTTGCAAATGAATTCGCTTCGTCATGGTTCTACTCCTCAATCCAGTGCGGTCTGCGGTAGGATGGGAGCGACAACGCAGTCGGCGCGCAGACCGGGCGCCGGGGCGGTGCCGGGCCGGTGAGGGGCTCGCTTGGCGGTAAGGACCCCACCGGCCGCTTCAGTTTCAGCAGTCAGGGGATAGGAGTCACGGAAGATGCCTCTGACTCCTGACTCCTGACTCCTGACCTCTGCCCCTGATCCCTGTTCTTTACCAATCCACACTCATTCCAAATCACGCCGCGTGAATCACGGCAACGTGACAACTTCACCGCCGCTGCGCGTGCTCAGGGCCTGGAGCAATGGCAGAGGCGTGCTGTCTCTCAAGAAGCGGACCGAGCCGTCGGCCACGGCGAACTTGGCTCCGCCCGGGTGGCCGCTTCCAAAGACGCACGCCCGATCCTCCAGCCTGGAGAAGTCGCCGCCCGGCGGCACTTGGTAATTGATCGGCGCGGGGGCGCTGAGGCTTATGTTCCCGCTGGCCCCGAAGTTCGCGACGAACCCCCACCGCCCCCACCCGGCCATGGGCGGCCCGTCGGGCCAGACCAGGGGTCTTTGCCGTTCGTATTCCGCGTCGAAATGATAGCGCTCTCCGAAGAGGAACGTATTACTGGCGCCGTCGGTGATGTCCGCCAGGCGCACGCTGCTGCCGACGTAGATGACGCCGTCCTTGCTCAGGCGTGGAAGGTCCGGCAGACCGCCGGTCAGGACCGATCGCTTCCCGGCGTTACCGCCGTAACTGCTCATGCCGTAGAACCCGAACGACCAGGAGGGGAGGGGAAGGACCGGGTAGAACTGCGTCAGTTCCCACACCGGCTCCGGCAGCCGATCCGAAGGGCAAATCAGAATCTTGATGATCTGGGCCTGCGTGGCACTTCTTCCGCCCGCGACGTTATTGCGGTTGTCATTGAAATCCCACTTCCGCCGGAGGTTGTCCTGCTCGAAGTGCGGGAGCAACTCGACCCACACGTTGGTGCCCAGGGCCGGCACGCCGTTTACTGTGACCGAGGGGTTTGTCCCGGTCGGGAATGCCCCGTGCGCACTTTCGTAGTTGTGAGCCGCCAGAGCCTGTTGTTTGAGGTTGTTGGCGCACTTCATACGGTTGGCCGCCTCCCGGACCTTCTGGACGGCGGGGAGGAGCAAGCCGACCAGGATGGCGATGATGGCGATCACCACCAGCAACTCGATCAGGGTGAACCCGCGCTGCGGGTGTCGTGAGTGCGCGGCCATGGCAATTCCCTCCAACGATGGGGCAAACCCCTAAAGTCTCATGGCTTCTTCGGCCACCGCGTGGCGTCCCAGATGCGGATCTCTCCCCAGCCCTTGTACCCGGCCCCCGTGGCCAGGTGCCGGCCATCGGGGCTGAACGCCGCGCAGCCTATGTCCCCCGCGTGCCATCCGACCAGGGCCCGCCCGTCGGCGCTGTCCGCGTCGAGGAACTGAATCCGCCCGCTACTCACGACCGCCAGTTGACCGCCACCCGGACGGAACACGGCCTGCGAGACCTGCCACGCGCCCGGGAGTGGCCGGGGCTTCCCCTCGCCGGTCGTAAGATCCCACGTCCAGACCCGGGCGGGGTTGGCGACGACCGCCACCATCTGCCGGCCGTCGGGGCTGAACACCGGGTTGCGGATGATGTTCTCCGGCGCTCTGAGGGTTTGGACGGGCTTTTTGGTGTCCGCCCGCCAGTCCCAGATCTGAACGGTGTTGTCCTTCCCCCCGGCCGACGCGAGGTGTTCGCCGCCGGGGCTGAACGCCACCCCGAGTGTGGGCTGGGTGTGCGCCTGCGGGATACAGACCCTAGGCGGGCCGGTGGCCGCGTCCCACACCCAGACGCTCCCGTTGTGGTGGGCGGTCGCGAGGGCGGTCCCGTCCGGGGTGAACGCCAGGCCGTACACCGGCCCGGCCCCCGCGTCGAGGGTGGGGAGGACCTCGGCACCGGTGGCCGCGTCCCAGACCCGCGCGGTCCCGTCCCAGCTCGCCGACGCGACCCGGCGGCCGTCGGGAGCCCAGGCCACCCCCGTGAGGGCCGCCCGGTGCCCGCGGAACGTCACCACCTCCCGGCCCATCCGGGCGTCCCAGACCCGCGCGGTCCCGTCCCAGCTCGCCGACGCCATGCGCCCACCGTCCGGGCTATACACCAGACCGGTGACCGCGTGGCCGTGGCCTTCGAGGGTGAGGAGTTGGCCGGCGTCGCCGCTCCCTTCCAGAGGCGTCCCATCCAGGATCTGAACGGAGCCGTCAGCGCTCCCGACGGCGAGCCGTTGGCCGTCCGGGCTGAACGCCAGGCCGTTGGCCCTCCGGGTGACGATGTCGAGGGTGAGCGCCGGCTGCCCCGTCCGCAGGTCCCAGACCTTCACGGCGACATCATCCCCGGCGGTGGCCAGGCACTCGTCGCCGGCGCCGAACGCGAGCCCGGAGATCTCCCCCGCGTGGGCCTCCAGGGTTCGGACCTCTTCCAGGGGCTCGGTTCTGAGGACCTTGACTGTCCCGTCCTCGCACCCCAGGGCGAGGAGCCGGCGGTCCCGGCTGAACGCCACCCGGTAGCCGACGGCCCGGGTGGCGGCCCGGAACGTTGCGACCGTCCGCCAGTCGGACATCCCCAGGACCTTCACGATTCCCCCCGTGCTGACGGTGATGATGCCCTGGCCGTCGGGGGTGAACGCCAAGCCGCCGAAGGTCACGAGCAAGTCGTCCGAGACGAGGATCTCCACGCCGCCGGCCAGGTCCCAGAGCCGCACGTGCCGGTCCTGGTCGGCCACGGCGAGGAGGCCGCCGTCCGGGCTCAATTCCAGGGCCAGCAGCATCGTCGCCCGCGGGCCGGTCCGGAACTGGCGGACCATCTTCCCGGTCGCCACGTCCCACACCTTCACCCACTCGTCCTCCCCGCCGGTGGCCAGGAGCCGGCCGTCGGGGCTGAACACGAGGTTCCGGACGAACCCCTTCTGCGCCTGCAGGTGGAGGCGCATCTCCCCGGTCCGGGCGTCCCACACCTTCACCCACCCCTTGCGGCTCCCCGAGGCCAGGAGCCGGCCGTCGGGGCTCCACGCCACGCGGTGGACGATGTCATCGTGCGAGAGCTTCAAGACGCCGGTGAACGGTGAGCGCTTCAGGTAGTGCCACTCCCACCCCCGCAACTCGGGTGGGCAGCGGTCCAGGAACTCCTCAGCCTCTCCGGCGCGGTTCTTCTCGCGGGCGTGGGCAGCCGAGGCGATCCACTGGTAGTACAGCAGTTGAACGAGGTCCTCCTTGGCCTGCGTCTCGCTCTGGAGCGCCTGTTCGCGGTCCGCCAGGGCCCGACTGGTCCGGACGTAGCTCACGGCCAGGGCCGGTACGGCCACCAGCGCCATCGCCGCCAGTAGCGCCAGGGTTGCCAGCGCCCGCCTGTTCCTCCGGGCGAACTTCCGCAGCCGGTAGCCCGCCGACGGCGGACACGCGTGCACCGGCTCGTCCGCCAGGTATCGCTGCACGTCCATGGCGAACCCGTTCGCCGTCTCGTACCTCCGGTTGCGATCCTTCTCCAAGGCCTTCATCACGATCCAGTCCAGCTCGCCGCGGACCAGCTTCGTCAGCTTCGCCGGCTCCGTGTGCCGCTGGGCGGAGATCGACGGCAGCGTGTCGGTCGATTGAGCCAGCCGGGTGCTCGGCTTGGGCGGGTCCTCCTCGCGGATGATCCGCCGGATGTCGTCGTAGGCGGCCCGCCGGAACCGCTCCTTGTCGAACGGCGTCGTGCCGGTCAAGAGTTCGTACAGGAGCACGCCCAGCGAGTAGATGTCGGAGCGGGTGTCCACATCTAGGTCGCTCATCCCGGCCTGCTCCGGGCTCATGTAGAGCGGGGTCCCCACCATCTGGGCCACACCCGTAAACAGAGTCTTCTCCGTCAGCGCCTGCCCGACGGCCTTGGCCACCCCGAAGTCGATTACCTTGACGACCGGGATGGTGTCGTGCCGTGAGACCAGGACGTTGGACGGCTTCAGGTCCCGGTGGATGACCCCCTTCTGGTGGGCGTGCTGGACCGCCTGGCAGACGTCCACGAACAGCCCGAGCCGCTGCCGCGGGGCCAGCCGGTTCTGGTCGCAGAACTCGCTGATCGGTACGCCCCGCACCAACTCCATCACGAAGTACGGGCGGCCGGAGGTGGTCGTGCCGCCGTCGAACACCCGGGCGATGTGCGGGTGGTCCATGAGGGCCAGGGCCTGGCGCTCGGCCTCGAACCGGGCCACCACCTGCCGAGTGTCCATCCCCGGCTTGAGCACCTTCAGGGCCACCTTGCGGCGGACCGGCTGGGTCTGCTCGGCCAGGAACACCACCCCGAACCCACCCTCGCCGATCTGTTCCAGCAGCTTGTACGGACCGACTACCGACCCGACGGTTTCGAGTACCGCCTCGTCCACGGTCGCCACGAGCGCCGGCGGGGGCGATTCCAGGAATCCGTCCGCCTGGGAGCGCAGGGCCAGCATTTGCTCGACCTCTTGCCGCAAGGCCGTATCGCCGCAGCACGCCCGGTCGAGGAACGCTTGCCGCTCCTGAGGTGAGCTGATCTGCCCGGCCTCCCAAAAAATGCCGTCAATGCTGTTCGGTTGCATGGGTCGGACACACCCGGGGCCCGTCTTCGCAGGACAGTGCGAAAAAAGTCGGCCGGGTGCCTCAGTGGGAAACGGGATTATTTCGAATCCGGCGATTGACCATGATCCCCGGTGACCGCCCGGTACAGCCACACCTTGGAGTAAGCCCAGTAGCGGTCGGCCGTGGCCCGCGACAGCCCGAGGGCCTGGGCGGCCTGCTCGATCGTTAGGCCCGCGAAGTACCGCAGCTTGACGAGCTCGGCCTTGGCTGGGTCCTCCGCGGCCAGCCTGTCGAGGGCCTCGTCCAGGGCCAGCAGGTCGTCGGCGGGTTCCTGGGCTAGGGAGGCCGCTTGGTCGAAGTTGACCCGCTTAGCTCCGCCGCCACGTTTGAGGCTGTGCTTGGCACGGGCGCTCTCGACCAGGATGCGGCGCATGGCCTCGGCGGCGGCCGCGAAGAAGTGCCCCCGATTGTTCCAGGTCTGCTGCTCCTGCCCCCCGACCAGGCGCAGGTACGCCTCGTGGACCAGGGCAGTCGGCTCCAAGGTCTGGCCAGGCCGCTCGCCGGCCAAGCGGGCGGCGGCCAACTTGCGCAGTTCCTCGTACACGAGCGGGAGCAGCTCGGTGGCGGCTTGCGGGTCGCCCTGCTCGATGGCGGTTAGGATGCGGGTGACGTCGGCCACGCCGTCGAGCATACTCCGGCGGGGGGCCGGCCGCGACCGGAAACCGGCATCCGCCCGGTGCCCGCCCCCCATACCCTCCAGACCTTGCGCGCCTCGGTCCGACACACCGACGCGCCGTCGGACGAAGTCAGGGCGACACTTTGACTGGACGATTGCGGCGCCGGTTGATCGGCTAGGGGGTTCCGGCGGTGTGGGGCCTTTATCCGACAATCGCTGCCACTTTCACCATGTCATCAATCGTGAGCTTTGAGTAGTGCTCCGCCATCGCGACCGTTCGATGTCCAAGCAGCGCTTGGGCGGCGTCGAGACCGCCCACTCTCCGCGCTCTCGCCCCGGCAGCGTGCCGGAGCTGATATGGACACCAGGGGGACACCTTCGCCTTCTTGCAAGCCACGCGCACCGCGCGTCCGACACTCGCCGGAGTGAAGCGATCGCCAGGGACTTTCTTCGGCCGCTCCTTTCGGCGGCACCGCTGCGACGGCTGGACCGGCGTCTTCCGCGCGGCCCGCATTGCCGCGTGCCGCTCATCCCGCTGCCGCCGTGGACTGAAGACGAAGTCCGTCGGAGACAGGCCGCTGCTGAATTCCCGGAGCAGGGCTTGGGCCTTGGGCCCGACCCCGACGAGCCGCTCATGGCCCCGCCAGGCGCATTTATGCATGGCAAGCGAGTACACCCACACCGGCCCCGACGCATCCACCTCGCACAGGCGGAGCCGGCAGGCCTCGGCCGGCCGGCAGCCGGTCAGTCGTATGAACTCAATCAACCCGCGAACGTGACGGGGTAAGTGTGGGAGCGTTAGGTCCACGACGGCATCCGCGACCGGTTTTCGCGGCGTAGTTTCGTGAGCGGCCGTCCGACCGGCCTGGAGCCCGCGGACCACGCATAGGCCGTGCCACGCAGAGGCCGGGAGCAGACCATCCTCCGCCGCCCACTTCCACATGTGGCGGATACGGCGGACCCGCTGGTTGACCGTGTTCCGGCACCAGCCAAGTGACACCATCCGGTCGCGGACGACCTTCAAATGGGCCGGACCGAATTCGGCGGCGGGATGGTGTGGATATGTTTCGGTCAAAGGCATCGAGGTGCGGTCGAACTCGTCATACTCCTTCGACGGCTCCCCGGTCTCCGGGTCGCGGTAGTATCCCTCTGCGTGCTTGAGGAACCGGACAACTAGCTCCGCGACCGTCAAGTCGGTCGGTGAAGCCTGTCCGAGCCGCCGCCCTCGAGCTTCCCATTCCCCGATTACCCGGGCGTACTCTTGCCGGGACGATCGGGTTCCGTGAGTCCCAAGCAGGCGATCCTTTCGCTCGCCAGTGATGGCGTCATTGAGAGTGACAACGGCTTGCCCGGACTGCTTGTGAAGCCGGTACGCTGGAACCTGATTCTTGCAGGCCATGTGCAGTGACTCCCGACGTGCGCGGAAGATTCCGCGCGATTGGAGTTCTCACTGCACTCTCGACCGCCGAGAGGTAACGCCGGAAGTGGCGTTCAGCGAAGGGTTTCCGTCAGTGCCCCTCGTAGGACTCGAACCTACAACCCGCTGATTAAGAGTCAGCTGCTCTGCCAATTGAGCTAGAAGGGCATCGCCGTCCTTGTTGATCTATCTCCATTATTCCCCGCCATCAAGGGGAATGGCTCAAAAGTCGCCCGGCTCCGTCACGGGTCCAGCCGGAGGTTTTTGAACCGGGTTCGCAATTTGTCGAGGTGCCAGACGCGGACCGCGGTCTCGTTTTCACGCAACACCAAGAGCCGGTCACCGGTCGGGCTGAACATTACCTGCCGGATCGGCTGCCCGTCCGGCACTCGAAGTTCCAAGTAAGGAAGAAACTGCTCGGCGTTCCGCCGCCAGACCCGGACGACGCGGTCGCGACCGCCGGTGGCCAGCCACTCGCCGGTCCGATCGAAAGCGACCGCGGTCACGCGGTCCCGGTGCCCCGCCCATTTGACCAGTTGCTCGCCCGGCAGTCGGAACAACCACAGCCGGCCATCCTCGGTCCCCGCAACGGCCAGGGTGCCGTCGTCAGTGACGGCGGCTGCGTGCACGATGTTCGCGCTCTCGCGGACAATGGAGTCCTCGGTCTCCGTGAAACAAGGCAGGCTATGCGAGAGCTTGCCGTCGGAGATCACTCGGAGATAGCCATTCTCACAGCCGACCAGTACGTAGGACCCACCGGCCCGGACACATTCCAGTTCGTTCCTTCCGGTCCACGGCATGCTGGCGAGAATGGGCCGGGGCTTTTCGCTGCTCGCCGCGGCGCGCACGGTCAGACGGTCCCCGCTGTCGATCATCCAGCACTTGCCGTCCGGTGCGATGGACAAATCAAAGTGCGACCGCGATTTGACACCGACTCCGAGTATAAACGGCGGGGACCCCGTCCGGCACCATGTAACGGCGTCATCCCCAGCATGGTACGCCGTCCAACCGCTGGCCCGATTGGTCGCCACGCGGTATTGCCGCGTGACGACCGAACCGGACGCCCGGTGGACGACGGTCTCAACCAGCTTGCCCGACTGGTCCCAGACAGAGGCCACGGCGCTGCCATCATCCGGCCGGCCGGCGATCGTGGCCACGCGATCATCGTGCGTCAGGCCCATCGCCTGGATCTTGAACCCCCGGTAGCCGAGAAACGTGTGTTCGGTGAGCCCGCCGATTTCATACAGGGTGGTGAAGTGATCGCCGCCAACCGCGAAGGTCGATCCATCGGCGCTGAACGCGACCGAGCGCGAGCCGGCCGCGGGCAGGGCGACCGCCAATTCCCCCCGGCCCAGATGCCAAATCTTGGCCATACCCTCGCTGGGACAAACGGTCGCGAGCAGAATTCCGGACGGGTGGAACGCCATGGTCTCGATCGGTCCGCAGTGCGCTGCCAGGTCTGGCTGACTCGGGTCGCCGAGAGTTGCGACGGTTTTCAAAATGCCGCGCTCCCAGTGCGCGATCTCCACCGCACCGCCTCGCGAAATTGCGATCGTGTTGTTCGCCGGGTAAACAGCGAGCCGGCCGGTGGAGCCGGGCAGTCCCGGCGCGACCCAGTTGATGCCATTGACCTCACCCGGTCCGAGTTCACCAAGTGTGGATGCGTCGAGTAGCCGCACCTTGTCGGCACCGAGGACGAGTACGCCAGTCCGCGGCCCAGTCCAAAATGCCAGTCCAGCAATCGGAGACGGTGCTCCTTTTTCGGGCCAAGTCTTTGCGTCCTTCGGATCGCCATCCACTCTCCAGCGCTTGATGTGACCGTCTTTGCCGCCGGTGAAGACCCATTGGGAATCGGGCGAGAAGGCGAATCCAGCGACTGTCGAGTCGTGGACCCGCCATTCGACCGGTTCGGGCTCGCGCGAGGCGTCCACGCGCCAGCGCAGCACCCCGCCGTGGCGAAGTCCGAGGAATAGCCAGCGGTTGTCTGGGCTGAACGCCAGGGCCGTGGCCATGTCGGGAACACCGAGGAGGTTCGCCAGGGCATTCGTGACTTTGATTCGGAAGGGCAGCCGCTGCTCAGTTTTCGTCTGCGGGTCCACCAGGCGGACGTGCCGGTATTCCAATACCGGCCAGATGAATTGTGGGACGACGGCGATGCGCCCATCCGGGGCAAAGGCGATGGCGCCGGGATATTGTTCTCGGGCCACGACGCCAATCGGCCTTAAATCAATGGCCGCCACCGCGGCCGCCAGCTCGGAACGCAGAGCGCCTAATTCCCGAACCGGAGTGATGGTCCCCGCCGCGGTCTCCACCTGCGCTTTCGACTGCCATGTCCAGCCGGGCTGCCGCTCCGTGCGCAGGCGCGCCGCTTCGCTTACGGCGGCGTGGTAGCGGCTGGTCTCTCCCGCCTCGTTGGCCGCGTTCCGGGCCCTCTGGGCGGCTAACATGCCCAGTCGGTGTTGCTCGACAAGTTCCTCGGCGGAGCCGAGGCGCACGCTGTAGGCCACTAGCATCGACGGGATGGCGACACACAGGATTACCATGGCCGCGACGAGTGCCGCGGTTCGCGGCTCCCGCTTGATCCATCGCCAGGCTTGCGTGATTTGTCCAACTGGGCGGGCCTGGATGGGGCGTTGATCGAGAAACCTGCGCAAATCGTCCGCCAGTGCCAGCGCCGACGCGTAGCGCTTCTTCGGGTCCTTTTGCAAACACTTCAGGCAGATCGTCTCGAGGTCCCCTGGCACCTGCGGTTGCAGAGTCCGGACCGGGACCGGGTCGCGGTGCCGAACTAGTTCCAGCGTGTCGTGGACTGTGCTCCCCTTGAATGGCGGCCGGCCGGTGAGCAATTCGTAGAGGATCGCCCCGAGGGCGTGGATGTCAGTCGCCGAAGAGATGTCCTTGGTGGCGCCGAACGCCTGCTCCGGGGCCATGTATGCAGGGGTGCCCATGACACTACCGTCCTGGGTGCGCCCGCTGTCGTCGTCCACGCGCTTGGCCAGGCCGAAGTCGGTAATCTTGAGCGCCGCGTACGGCGGCCGAAGGGCGGCCTGGGCGACCGCCACGGACGCCGCGTCGGCCTGGATGGTGGAGGGAGCGTGACTTGGCGGCGCCGGTTCGGCGCTCAGAAGCACATTACCCGGCTTCAGGTCGCGGTGGACGATTCCGCGACTATGCGCATAGTGCATGGCGCGGGCCAGCACCTCCGCGATGCCGGCCGCCGCGACCGGCGACTGCGGTTCGCCATTTACGGCCTTGGCCAGCGTCCCGCCGGCGCAAAACTCGATCGAGAAGAAGGGTTGCTCGCGAAATTCCCCGATCTCGAAGACTTGGACGATATTCGGATGGCGCAGGGCGGCAATGGCCTGCGCCTCGTTGCGGAAGCGATCCAGGTCCACGGCCCTGGCCCGCGTTCCTGCCAGGATCATCTTCAGGGCCACCAGCCGGTCCAGACCGACCTGGCGGGCCTTGTACACGACGCCCATCCCGCCTTCGCCGAGCGGCGCGAGGACCTGGTAACCGGGCGGCGCCGGGATCTCGACAGGCGGGACGTACCCGGTCCCTTGACTGACCCACGTCTTGTCGTCGGAGAGGGAGATTTCGGGTTGGATTTCCACATGAGCGGTCGCGGGCAGCGGCGGGTCATTGAGGAGACGGCCGACTTTGCGCAGCCGGGCGACGCGCTTTTCGAAATCGCCACGCAGCTCAGGGCATTCGCTGCAGAATTCGTCAAAGTTTACTGACCGCCCGGAGTCGATGACATCCTGGTAGCGGTCGAGCAGCGTGTCGATACGCGGATCGTCGGGCACTGGGCAGCCCTCGGAGGTTCCACGGCGATTGGGAATCGGTCGATGTCGGGGATCTGTGCCGCCAGCGCCCCAGCCTTTCCTTTTTACTCGTCCAGCGGGCGACGGCTACTCGCGAGCGAGCGTGGGTTCGGCGCTCGGCCCCACCGTCCGGAGTCTTCCAGGTGCGCGCGCGCCACCCCAGTCCTGGAGGACTTCAACTTTTCTGGAACAGCACAACAATTCTGGAACACCACCACGATTCTGGAACAGCCCAACTTTTCTGGAGGAACTTCATTATCAGGCAGAAGTGCACCGAGGGAAACGACTTGTTTCCTCTACCCCTGATTACCGAACGGCCGCGTCGGTCGGCTAGTCCGGAACCTCGTCGCCGAGTTGCTCCGCGAGGCGGCGCGTGGCCCGGTTCCACCACCGCCGGATCGTCCGCTCGTCCACGCCTAGAATGCGCGCGATCTCGTCCTTGGCGAGGCCCTCGTAGAACCCGAGTTCAATCAGGCCGCGGTCTTCGTCCGGCAGCCGCTCGACGGCCTCGTGAAAGGCGGCCCACCGCTCCAGGTTGCGGAGGTCCTCCGCCGCGGCCAGCCCGTGGAGTGGCGAACCGGTGGAGCCGTCCGGCAGGCTGTCGTGGTGTGCGGCCGGGCTGAGGGGGCCGGCGTAGTGGCGGGCCAGGTCGAGCAACTCCCGGTGGACGGCCTGCGCGGCCAGGCGGAAGTACCCGGGCACCGAGTCCGGCCGCACGGCGTTCAGAGTCCGCAACAGCCGCGTCAGCGCGTTTTGCAGGATGTCCCCGGTCTGCTCCCAGCGGCGCACGATCGGGAAGTCCTTGAGCATCTTGTGGGCGAGAGCCTCGAGTCGCTCCGCCGACCGCCGGACCAAGTCGTTGGCCGCGTCGCGGTCGCCGGCCTGGATCCGCCCGACCAGGTCGTGCAGCTCCGTAGTCTTCAGCGAATCGCTCACGTCAGACTCTCGACACCAAATCGGGGAGCGTCATTCTAGCATGGAGCCGGCGTTTCTGCAGGCCCTCCGATCACCTTGACGCCCGGAATGGGCCCGGCTATCCCGGCGGATACCCGTGGGGAGGAGCTAATGCCCGACCACCATCGTGCGTTTTGTCTGTTTGCTGGGCTTGTTGCCGGCCTGGCCGGTTGCTCGGATCGTCCGGTCGATATGCCGGCTCCACCGCCGCCCGCGACCGCCGAACCGACCCTGCCCTTGACGAACACGTACGATCAGCCATTCTACCAGGCAGTAACGGACGAAGTTGGTCCCGATCAGCAATTGCCGCCCGACCGGACGATTGCGGGAAAATCAACCGCCAGTCTGCGCGAGGCCGTCGAGCGCGCCTGGCCATCCGTCCGCCTCGCCGAGGCGGGCAAACCGCTGCCGTGGATCGTCATCCTCGATACGGATCTCGGGGCCATCGAGATCGCCCTGCGACCGAGTCTGGCCCCCAACCATGTCCGCAACTTTCTGGCCCTGGTGCAGATCGGCTATTACGACGGATTGAGATTTGATCGACTTGTCCATCAGGAGGCGGAGGCCCCGGACGGCACGCGATCGGAGATCCATTTCGTCCGCTTTGGCTGCCCGGCCGGGACCGGCGACCCGGGCGTTGGCCACTTGGGGTATCGTTTGCGCTCCGAGTTCTCGCACGCGAAGCACGAGGTGGGCACCGTCGGCTTCACCCGCGACGCTGACCCGAGTTCGGCGGGCGTCCGGCTCTACATCACTTTGGCCCCGGCGCCGGTCTTGGACGGAAGCTACACGATCGTCGGCCGCGTTTCGAAGGGCCTGGACGTGGTCGAAAAAATCGCGGCCGGCAAGCTCTTGCCGGCGGAGGACGACCCAACCCGCGAGCTGCCGGAAAAACCGATCGCGATCTCGAAGGCGACGGCCCGCCTCGATCAATAAAATCACGCCTGATGGCCAAGAAGCAAACATCGCCGGCCGCGGCGACCCCGCCGCCCGAGGCGCGGAGCGAATACACCGTCGTCGCGCGCCGCTATCGGCCGCAGCAGTTCGCCGACTTAATCGGGCAGGAGTCGGTTGCCCAGGCGCTGACGAACGCGATCCAGTCGGGCCGCGTCGCGCACGCGTACCTCTTCACCGGCGCTCGCGGGGTCGGCAAGACTTCGACAGCGCGCATCCTGGCCAAGGCCCTGAACTGCGTGAAGGGCTCGAGCACGACTCCGTGCGACCAGTGCGACATGTGCCGGGCGATCGCGGCGGGCGAGGACGTGGACGTCCTTGAGATCGACGGGGCAAGCAACCGCGGAATTGACGAGGTTCGCGCCATTCGCAATAGCGTGGCCACCCGCCCGCAACGGGCACGCTACAAGATCTACATCATCGACGAAGTGCACATGTTGACGGCCCCGGCGTTCAACGCGCTGTTGAAGACACTCGAGGAGCCGCCGCCGCACGTCAAGTTCATCTTCGCAACCACGGAAGTCCAGAAGATCCCGATCACCATCTTATCCCGGTGCCAGCGGTTCGACTTTGGGGGGATCAACGCTTCGCGGATCCTGCAACAGCTCAAGCAGGTGGTAGCCGGGGAAGGAATGAAAGCGGACGAAGAGGCGCTGCGCATCATCGCCCGCCGGGCCGGTGGCTCGATGCGCGATGCGCAATCCCTCCTCGAACAGCTGTTGTCTTTCGGCGGCGATCGGCTGACCGCGGACGCGGTTCATTCGGTCCTCGGCACCGCGGCGGACGACCGCGTCGTCGAAATCGCGAGCGCCATCCTGAACAGGGACCCGAACGCGGCCCTTGCACTGGTCGCTCGGTGCGCCGACGAAGGCCTGCAGCTGGGCGAGCTGCTCGACCAGCTCATCGAGTACTGGCGCGGGCTCATGCTGCTCAACTGTTCCGAGGGACAATTCGCCGATCTGAACGTCGCCGAGCATCATCAGACCGCGGCTCGCGAGCAGGCGGGTGCGCAAACACTCGACTCTCTGCTCGCCGGCCTCGACGTGCTGACAACCACGAAGGCCCGGTTGCGGACCAGCGCGCACGGGCAGGTCCTTTTGGAGATGGCCGTGGTCCGTTTGAGTCGAATGGACGAGCTGGTCCCGCTGGCTCAACTCGCGTTGTCGGTCAGTCAGTCGAGTGCCGTACCGATGACGACGAACCGCCCCACGACATCGCCCGCCCCGCTGGCCCGGCCCAGCGGCGACGGGTCAAAAAAAAACGGGATGACGGGGCTCGCTGATCGTCCTCCCGGGGCAGCCAACGGCTTTCACCCCTTGCCCGGCACCGCACCCGATCCACTCCAGATCAACGACCTAAACCTTGTGCAGATATGGGATAAGGTCAAGATCGACGTGGGAGTGATGTTTGCGGGCGAACTCGGCAAAGGAGGAATAGCAATTGCCGGGCCAAAAACCCTGGTGTTACGCTTTCCCGCCCAGTATAATCACGCTTACGAGTACTGCAAAGACTCGGCGCGAGTCAAACACGTCGAGGGCGTGCTCAAGCGGCTCTCCGGTCAGGATTGGGCCCTGCGGTTCGAATTGGAGGTCGGAACGCCAAAGCGAGAGTCGGATCCCCCTCCCCTATCGAACCGCGAGCGCGAGCGCCGGGCCCTGGAATCGCCCCTGCTCGGCCGAATCGTCAGTCAGTTGGAAGGCCGGCTGCTCAAGATGGATGAAGGGTTCGGTGAGAACCCGGCGGTCGCGGCGCCGCCTGAGCCGCTGGAAGGTGATGCCGTCGAACCGACCGCTTAGAGCGATGCAAGCCGGATGACCTGTGGAGCGACAATGTTCAAGGAACTCGGCCAGGCGATGGGCATGCTGAAGAACCTGCCGAAGTTGCAGGCAGCCATGCAGGAGATGCAGCAGCGGCTCGGTCAGATCTCTGTCGAAGGGAACGCCGGGGCGGGCATGGTTGTAGTGACCGCCAATGGACGTCTCGAGATCACCCGCTGCGTCATTTCCGAGGAGGCGATGAAGCTGAACGACCGCGAGATGCTGGCCGATTTGGTGGCCGCGGCGGTGAACATGGCCATGGCGAAGGCCCGCGAGGAGGTCGCGAAGGCTAGCCAGTCCATTGCCCAGGACGCCGGGATTCCGCTGCCACCGGGGATGATGCCGGGAATGTAGCCGGGTGATGCAAAATGCAACAGGGAAAGGTCGAGGCGCCCAAGCGGTAGTACCCGTCTGACGTGCGGTCGATTTTCCTTTTTCCTGTCCATTTTGCATTCTCTGCAATGGGAGTGGCTGTGCCGGAGAAAGTGGGGGGAGTGATTGGCCGGCTGACCGAGGAGTTAACCAAGCTCCCGGGCATCGGGCCGAAGTCGGCGGAGCGAATCGCCCACTTCCTCCTGGCCGGGGACCGCCGAAACGCGGTCCTTCTGGCCGACGCGTTGCGGGCCGTCGCCGACCAGGTTCGGCCGTGCCGGGAGTGTTTTAACCTCACGGACGCGGACCTTTGCCCCATCTGTGCCGATCCGCGGCGGGACGCCGCGACCATCTGCGTGGTCGAGACGCCCCGCGATTTGGCCATCCTGGAGCGGGCCGGCAATTTCCGCGGGCGGTACCACGTGCTGGGAGGGCGGCTGGCCCCGCTCGACAACGTCGGCCCCGAACAGCTTACCTTCGGTGCTTTGCTCAAGCGGGTTCAAGCAGGCGGCATCAAGGAGGTAATTCTGGCAACCAGCCCGACCATGGAAGGAGATGGGACAGCGCTGTTTGCGTCGAACGTGCTGGCCGGGACCGGGGTGTCGGTCACGCGCCTGGCACGCGGTTTGCCCTCTGGATCGTCCCTCGAGATCGCGAACGCTCAAATGCTCGCGGACGCCTTGGAGGGACGACGAGCCTTTTAGCCAGGAAACAGGAGTCAGGAGTCAGGGTCAGTGACAGCAGTTTCTGATTCCTGGCCCTGACTCCTGATTCCTGAACGGGGTGCATCATGAAGATCGGCATGGACCTGTCCACGCGGCAGACGATGGGCCTGAAACAGGTCCTCGCGCCGCGAATGATCCAGTCGATGGAAATCCTGCAGCTCCCGATTGCGGCCCTGCAGGAGCGCATAGAGAAAGAACTTCAGGAGAACCCGGTCCTCGAACTCAAGGACACCGCCCCAGCCACGGAAGCGGAGTCGGCGGAGACCGACGCGGTTGAGGAATCGACGGCCCAGTCGGTGGCGGAAGCGAACGGCACGCCGGCCGAAGAGAAGTTCAACCCCGAGGCCCCGCTCAAGCACGACACGACCGACCCCGGGGCGGAACTCGAGTTCAAGCGGCTGGAAGCCCTCGACCGGGACTGGGAGGGCGCCTTCAACGAGGACGAGCATCGGCCGAGCCGGGCCGCCCTCGACGAGCTGGGCGACCGCAAGCTCGACGCGATGCAGAATATCGTCGAGCGGCCGCAATCGCTGCAGGATCACCTGGCCGAGCAGCTCTCGGACCTGGAACTGTCCGAGCCCGACAAGCTGTTGGCCATGCACATCATCTCGTTCGTGGACCGGACCGGGTACGTCGGCCGGCGGAATGAGAAGGACGAGTTTCTCCCGGTCACGCTACTCGAGATCGCGTCCACGTACGACCCGCCGACCACGCCGGAGCGCGTCGAGCAGGTGTTGCACACCGTGCAGCAGCTTGATCCCCCGGGCGTCGCGGCGCGCGACTTGCGCGAATGTCTGCTCCTTCAGGTGGAAACGGACACCCCGCAACGCGACCTGGTCAAGAAGATCATCCACGACCATCTGGACGACATCGCTCACAACCGCTTACCGGCGATCCACAAGAAGACCGGGGCCGAGTTGGAAGACATCCGCGAAGCACTGGAAGTGATCCGGCACCTGAACCCGAAGCCGGGCAACCAATTCTCGGCCGAGGAGACGCGCTACGTCACCCCGGACGTGATCGTCGAGAAGAACGACGAGGACGGATACGACATCCGCCTGACCGACGACTGGGCGCCACGGCTGCACATCCCGAAGCGGCACTACCAGATGTACAAGAACCGCGACGGCGACCCGCAGACCCGCGAATGGTTGAAGAAGAAGCTGCAATCCGCGGAGTGGCTGCGCGACGCCATCGAGCAGCGGCGAAACACGCTTGAGAAGGTGACGCGAGCCATCGTCGGTCGGCAAAAGGCCTTCCTCGACCTGGGCCCGGACCACGTCGAACCCTTGAAGATGCAGCAGATCGCCGACGAGGTCGGCGTGCACGTCACGACCGTGAGCCGGGCCGTGGACGATAAGTGGGTGCAGACCCCACGGGGGGTGTTCCCGCTCAAGCGGTTCTTCGTCGGCGCCGCGACCAATAAGGAAACCGGCGAGCAAATCCCGTGGGAGAAAGTGAAGAAGGCACTCCTCGAGATGGTCCACCACGAGGACAAACACACCCCGCTGTCGGACGAGGAGTTGGAAGAAAAGCTCCAGGCGTCCGGCTACCCGGTCAAGCGACGAACCGTGACCAAGTATCGCAAGCTCCTCAACATCCCTTCCAGTCGAGAGCGCAAAGAATGGGTCTCGTAGGATGACCCATGCAATGGGGCGTATAGGACCTATAGGCCTCATACGTCCCATTCTTCAGCTGGCTGCTTCATGCAACCACTCGACCCCGAAACCCTGGCCCGTGTCCGCGCCCTGGAGCTGCGCGCGCGGCAATCGATCGAGGGGTTCATCACCGGCGGGCACCGGAGCAAGCACCACGGGTTTGCGGTCGAGTTCGCGCAGCACCGCGAATACGTCCCCGGCGACGACATCCGGCACATCGACTGGAAAGTCTACGGCCGCACCCAGCGGTTCCACCTCAAACAGTACGAGTTGGAAACGAACCTGGTCTGCTGGCTCCTGGTCGATGCCAGCGAGTCGATGCGCTACGGCTCGGGCGAGGTGACGAAATATGACTTGGCCTGCACGGCCGCCGCGTCCCTGGGTTACCTCGTGATTCAGCAGACCGACAGTGTCGGCCTTGCGACGTTCGATTCGGAAGTGCGACAGTTCCTGCGCCCCGCGGCGCAGCCGACGCACCTGAAAGACGTCTGCCGCGTTCTAGTCGGCGGCGCGTCGGACCAGAAGTCGCGGATCGGGAGTGTCTTCCACGACGCGGCCGAGCGGTTTACCCGGCGGGGCGTGGTCGCGGTGTTCAGCGACTTGTTCGACGAGCCGGCCGAAGTGCTGGCGGGTCTCAAGCACCTGAAGTATCAGCGGCACGACGTCGTGGTATTCCACGTGCTCGACGGCGCGGAAGTCGAGTTCCCGTTTCGACAGTCCACGTTGTTCCACGGGTTGGAGCAGTTGCCCGATTTGTTGACGGACCCGATCGGTGTTCGGGACGGTTACCTCAGCGAGTTCAGCGCCTTTCGCCGCGAACTACAGACCGGCTGCCGGCTGCATGAGATTGATTACGTGGAGCTGCGGACGGACCGGGATCTTGGTATGGCACTCGCGGAATATCTCGTCAAGCGAACTAGCCGGACGTAGCGGTCGGTTCCGAACTACATCACATCGGGATCGTGTACTCCACATACAGCGGTTGGTCCGTCGCTCCCTTCTCGTTCGCGTCGCGTTCCAGCTTGTCGCCTGAAAATGTCACCCGATCGGTGAAGGTGTCCCAAAGGCTGGGTGCAACGTCACCGTCCGGCGGCGCGAGTTCCTCCTCTCCGCGGTCGGCGCGCAGGATGCGGAAGCGCGTCCGCGCCTTGAGCGCCGCGTACAGCTTGTTGAACGGCATCTTCCAACCATGCGGCGGCGATTGCGTGAGCGCGAACTTCTCGTCCGTCGGGATCATCGCCACCAGCTCCCCGCCGGTCATCTCCTCAAGCCCGCCGACCTTGCGCGTCGCATTGTGACTGCCGTGGTGTCCGACCTTGTAGAAGGCCGCCCGGTGAAGCAAGTCCTTCGCTGTCATGGGCTCGCCGGCCGGAGTCTTGAATTTCAGGTTGTCCCACGAGAGCCAGTTGCCGATCTGAGCGTCGCCGGGGAAGATCAACGTGCGGCCGTCGGGCAGCTCGAAGGCGAGTGCCAGGCTTGTGTTATTCACCCCGGTGTCGAGCTGAAGCGCCAGCCGGCTAATCCCTCCGAGCCACTCGTAATCGATGCGCCGCCAGGCCTGCCCCGCGTCCCCGAGCGGGTCTTCGGGAAAACCGTACATTTCGCGGAAGAACGGATCGGTACGGGCGTCCGCGGTCGATACACGGTACGGGGCCCCGAACGGGCCCGTCGCTTCCTCGGCCTCGCCGGTCAACCAATCGATCGCGCCCAAAAGCGAATCGCGTTCGGCCGTGAGCTTGTACCCCTGGTCGCCGGACGGGTCCATTTTTCGGATGCTGGCGACCGATCGCGGCGGGCCGAGGACGTAGACGTTTACCCCCGCGGCGCCCGGCAGCGATCGCCGCTCGCCCGGCGAGCACCAATCGCCCGGCCGCACCTTGGCGCGCAGCCAATCCATGGTGTCGCCCAAGGTCATCGAATGCTCGGCCGGTTTCTTTGGTTTCTTCCCGCCCTTGGGCGCCGCGGCCGGCGCGGCCGCGCCATTCGTGTCCGCCGGACCGAAGAACCCGAGCAGGGTCTCGGCCGCCGCCAGGTCGCGCTCGATGTATTCGGCGGATCGTTTGTCCGCGGCCGCCCTGAGACGGGGCCCGATCACTTTGAGGGCCGCCGTCAGCTTTTTCTTTTTCTTTCCGAGGTCGGCCTTGACTGCCCGGGCGTCCGGGTCGTCCGCGTTCTCCGCCCACGACAGCCAAACCCGGCCAAAGGTGAAATCCTTGAACACGTTCTGCGCGTGCGAGAACCCGGCGACATGATCCCAGTGCTCGTGCGTGACGATGAGCAGGTCGATGTGGCGACCGGTCTCCTTGGCCAGGTCAGCGGCGACTTGCCGCATTTTGGTGGCCTCGCTGGGGGTGTGCTGGAGCACCCCGCAGTCGATGAGCACCCGCACCGGATCCTTGTCCGCGTCGGTGACGAAGGTCAAGAGGAAACAATCGCCGAGCCCGTGGCAATACATGCGGATGGTGGCATGCGGGCCGCGGCTCTTGGGCTTCGCGGGCTTCTCTTTGGCCATGTCGCGGACTCCGTCATTCGGTGTGCAGCAGGGCGAACGGGTTTTGCCCGCGAGTATCCAAGTACGTCGCCGCGGGTCCGGGTAAGGCGCCCCACTGCTCGAACTCGCGCTGCTTATCAAGCCGGGAATCGGAATCCGTCCACGTGGATTTGCGGACGCAGTAGCGGATGTCGCCGGTCTCGGGGTCAATGATGAGCGTGCACCCGCCGCGGAACCAAAAGTCCGGGCGCGGGGCGAGCGGCCGGTGGTCCTCTTTCGCTTCCTTCGCGGTGAACGCCCATGGCTTCTTCGCGGTGTCCACTTTCTGCTGAGCGTCCGGGTCGAAGTAGCCGGCCCGTCGCTGGACGATGACCGCGACCAGGTCGATGAGCTGCTGGCCGTCCGGCCCGGTGCGGCTGCACGGTCGCAGCGAATGGATCTCGAACTTGGGCCGACCGTGCTCGTTTCGGGGGATACTTTGGTGATGATCGCCGGTGATCAAAAGCCCCAGGGAGCGTCCCTCGTCCCCAAGCTCGCGAGCGTTCTTGTAGAGCCAACGGCGCGCTAGGGCGGCGTTCGCGTCCATCTGCAGGTACACCGCGCGGCGGTCCGCCCGGAGGGTCCAGTCGTCAAACGTGAGGCCGGAAATGACCTTGCGGAGCACGTCCGTCTGAGCATCGGGCGGACGCCAGATCATGGCCGCCTCGTCCATCACATTTACATCAGTCGGGTAGAGTCCCCAGCTTCGGAACGCGTCGATGACGGACACGCGATATCCCCGGTCATCGTCGCGAACCAGGTCGTAGTCGGCGGTGATCAGCGCCCGCAAATACTCGCCGAACGTGAGGTCCACGGGCGGTACGTAATCGAGGGCCCGTACGGCCATAGTCAGCACGTGCTTCGCGGACTTGGCGGCCTCGATCGCGAGACGGTTGACCAGGTCCGGGTGAATATCGCCCTCCGGCAGCTTCCCGGTCCCGCCAGTGGCGATGCGGTAAAGGTCCTTGACCCGGTGCTCGTAAATGTTCAGGAACGCCCGGAACAGGGCGGCCATGAGAATGGCCCCACGGTCGTGGGGCTCCTCAGTGGTCTCGTACAGAGTCGGGTCGGGCTTCGTGTCGATGTACTTGCGGAGGGCGCCGCGGTGATCTCCGAGAGCGGCGCCGAACTGTCGGGCGAGTTGACCGAGAAGCGTCGCGGACCGCAGGTCGCCGCGCGTGCGCGATACCTGCTCGCGTACCACTTCGGGGTGCGAGAAGTGCTGGAAGAGCGCGACCGCGTCCGCGAACGCTTCGTGGAACGCCAGCAAGTCCGGATTGCTGGCATACAGGTAGTACCGGTGCAACCCGTGCAAGAGGGCGTGCGTCGTTTCGTGCGCAACAATGTCGAACGACTGGCAGGTAAAGACGGTCGCGCCCGGTGGCGTCTCGCCGCCCGCCTGCTCGCGAGACGGGAAGTAGCCGAATAGGAGTGCGTGCCGGTCGGGGTCGTAGTACGCATTGGGCTCACGAAGAGCGTGCGGATAGATCCGCAGACGGGGGACGTACTCCTCCTCCGCGGGCCGGGAAATCACCATGCCGTCGTCGTCCCGTTCCAGATGCGGCGCCCATAGCGCGACGCGGCCGAGCGCCTTCTCGAACGTACCGATCGTGGACATCGCCACCGCGTACACCATTTGCTGATGGAACTGTGGATTCGATTCGCTCGGCGGTAGGCCGTCCTGCGCGGTGAGCCGTGGGTGCGACAGATCGAGCGGGTAATAGAAGCAGTCGCTCGCCGGGTCGTAATCGATGACCTCGATGTAATCGCCCACCGGACCGGGACCGAGCCGCCCGTCCGTCTCCCACGGGACCTGCAAGGTGATCGTGGAGATCTCCAGGTCTTCGAGGCTGGTCGCGAGGAGCGGGTCGAACGAAAACACGCGCAATCGGCGGCACGGCGGTGCGGGGGGAACCGGCCCCGGAATCCAGACCGGTGTGATTCCCCCCGGCGCCGCGCGAACTCGGTCCGTGGGCTTGGGCTTGGTCGGCTTCAACGGCTTCGGCGGCTTGGGCGGCTCCGCGAGCGGGGCCACCGGCCGCAGCTTCAGCGCCTTCAACGTGTCGGCCGGGGCGGGCAGCACTTTCTTCCCCTTGGCTGCGAAGGCCACCTGGTCGATTCGCGGCGACTCGCCTTTCAGGATCGCGCGAATCGCGGACAGGACCGACCGATACATCGGCAAGGTCATGTGGTCTGCACCCGCCGCGCGGAAGGTCCGCACGCCCGGGAGCATGGCGCAGAGGTCCGGGACCGTCCCGTCACCGGAGACATCCTCGCCGGACGCGACCAGTCGATCCCCGTCGAAGACCGCGGCGCCAGTCGTCGGCCGGTCGCCGAGAATGATCGTCGTCCGGTCGTCGAAGAACGTCGTGTCGATTTGCCCGCCCCAGCCGAAGCCATAGTTCAGCCGGTCCTCGTCGGCACCGCGTTGCCAGAATGCGGTGTCCTTCATGACCGTCGGGTCGAAGCCATTTGCGAACCGATTCGGGTCCCACGGCAGGAGTTGATAAAGACCCGTGAACGACTGAAGCGTCTGCTCGAAATCGGCCGGCAGGTCCACGCCGTACTTCTGGATCTCCATGATCGACGAGTGCGTGCCCGCCAGGGCGAATGCTGCGGAGAACGTGCCGAACGTCGCGGGCCCGAGCAGGACGAGATTATTGACCAGCCGGCGACCCTGGTCGGGGCCGAGCAATTGAATCGCTCGACGGGCAACCAGCGTCCCCTGCGAATGCGCGATCAGGTGCAGTGGCCGCGACTTCCGCCCCAGCCGACCGCGAATCCGGTCCGCGAGAAGTTCCGCCGAACGCTGGATGTCCTTCCGCCAGTCGAACGGAAAAACCTGGACGTCGTACCGGCGAATCTCCAGGTCGAGAGTGAGCAAGTCGTAGATGGCCGGGATCGAGCCACGCGACTCGATTCGCACATCGGGAGTGGCATCGCGGTCAGTCCCATCCGGGAGGAACGCGTCGAATCGCAACGCAGAGAGTTGGTCCCCGTTAATCACCAATCCGGGGTCGATCCAGATCAGTCCGAATGGCCCGGCGACGTCCCGCAGGTTACTACCCATGAAACCCGGCACGACAATGACGTCGTCGGTACTGAAAAAGGCCCCCAGCCGCGGCCCGGTCCGCCGGCGTTCCTGGCGGACGAGCAGCAAATGATCGATCTGGTCGTGAGTGATCAGCCGATCCTCGGCGTCCGGGTCGGACGCTTCTGCCCGAAGGACGGCTTCACCGTCCGGTTGGTCGAGCAAGGCGTCAAGCGAACCGGCTTCGATGATCCGCCGGCGGCGGTCGTCGCGACTGAGTGGCACAGACGTGGGCACGGGAACTTCCTCCACGAAGCAGCCCTGACACGAAGCACAATAAACGCGACGGGGTGGAAATGAAAGGTCCTGCCGCGGAGCCCGGCGCGCCAGGTGAGGGCGATGTCCCGTCCGGGACAGTGTGGGTACTGCGTCCCGGCATCGCCCTCGCCTGGCGCGTCGGCCCCCGTCGAATAGCTCCCGCCCTCCGGGCGGGACCTCAACCGTGACCAGCGGCCCCAGAACCGCCAGTCAGGCCAAGATCCCGCCCGGCCGGCGGGGCTACTTCTCAACCGCTACCGTCAGCGTGCTCGGGCGCGACACGTGAAACGGGTCGCCGGTGAACACGTCAATCGTCGCGGTCCCGGGCTGCCGGGCCCGGACCAGTACCGTGTTTGGCGGACCCTCCGGGACAATTACGTCGCCGGTGTCGCCCACAACGGCCGTCCGGAACGGGCCCCACAACTCGACCACGGGGCCGCCGCCATGGACCCGAGCACCGGACGCCCGCACGACCAACACATCGCCGACGCGCACGACCAGCGGTGACGGGTCGGTCACCCGCTGGACCTCGATGAGCCGCGACATACCCAAACCCCGTGCGCAGGCTCCCCGGGGCGACGCAGGGAGCCCGCGCCGTTTACGCCCCGACCTCGACATCCTCCGACTCGGCCCACTCCTCGTCGTCGGACGAATCTTCATTGTGTTCGGCGGCGGCGGGCGCCGACCCCGGTTTCGGATAAATGCGCCCGGCGAACTCGTAATCCGTCGCGTTGATGTTGAGCCCGCCCGCGATCGGCATACCGTCCTTGGTGATTGATGCCGGCAGCTGGTAGCACATGATCGACGTCTGGTCCGACGGCGTACTCATCAGCGAGCGCTCGTCGAGCGGCGTGAGTACCTGCGCGTCGACCGTCGCCTTGTCCCAGCCCTGCGTCTGCAGGAACCACTGATAGGCCTTCTTCGCGTCAATCCGGGCGATCAACGACTTGCGCATGTGCTCGTGCGGGAACCCCATGGTGTGCCCGGTCTCGTGCCGGACCACCCGCCGGTACTCCGACTCGGAGGTATTCATTGTGAACCCCTGCAGGTTCATCGTCGGGCGGTTCCGGGGAATAAGAAGGATGTCGGTCCCCAGGTATGACCAGTAGCCGCTGCCGGCGCGGGAGATGCGGACCTGGCCGACGCCGCGAGTCTCGACGAAGGAAATACACGCGGTGCGCGTCCACGCGTTCATGTGGCTCACGATGCGCGCCCGGAGATCGGGGGACGTGCTTTCCATGAAGCTGACCGTCAGCCGCCGGGGCGTCGGTCCCCAGTATTTCGCGGTCAGGACCGAAAGGCGCAAGCGGTCCATGACCCCTAAATCGGCCGCGGCACCCATCGGGGCAGCGACCGGGGCATTGACGGGGTTGATCTTCACCGCGGTCGCGGCCGCTTTGACCAGCAGCCGACGCGGCAGAGTTTTTACGGTACACCCGGGAACATCCGCCGCTGGCAAATCTTGGCCATTGCTTCCGTTGTGTTCGCCTTCGACCGACGTGCCGTTGCTCGCCGAGTGCGCCATCTCAGCGATGCGTGCGAGTGTTTGGCGCAGTTCTTCGACTTCACTCATCGGTGCACCTCCATAGGAACCGTCCGCGCCGCGGATCGATGGTCCGGGGCACACACCCGGACCGAACGATCTGGAGCCCCGGCTTGCCCAACCGGTTGCGAGTCCACGTGGAAATTGGAACAACCGGGGCCCCACAGCGGGTTCACGCCGGCGGCACGGGCGGCCCATAAGGGGCTTAGCGTAAGGCGGCCGCCAATCCGGACACGGATTTTGGAGAATTCCGCGCGTATGCCTGAAGACCGCCTAAAGGCGGAACTCCAATGGGGTGTTTCTGTCCCCTCGGCAGCTGACGGCCGTTCCGTAAACCGATTTCGATGAGCCAGCCCACCGTCGAGCTGCCGAACCTCGCCGCAACGCGCGTCCGTTACGTCGTGCTTGCCTGGTTTTGCGGGCTGTCGATGATTACCTACATCGATCGCGTTTGCATCAAGCAGGTCCAGGGGGATATGCAACAGGACCTGGGACTCAGCGGCAGCCAGTTCGCCTGGACCTTCTCCGCGTTCGCACTCGCATATGCACTCTTCGAAATCCCGACCGGCTGGCTCGGTGACCGGCTCGGGCCAAAGAAGGTACTCGTCCGCATCGTTGTGTGTTGGCTCTTCTTTACCGCGATGACTGGCCTTGTCGTCGGGACCGGGGTCGCGGCCCTGGTGATGCTCCTCATCGTTCGGTTTTTGTTCGGGGCCGGCGAGGCCGGGGCGTACCCGAACATGGCTCGCGGGACCCGCAACTGGTTTCCGTTCGCGGAACGCGGTCGGGCTCAGGGACTAATCTGGACGTTCGGCCGGTGGGGTGGTGCCCTCGCGCCGGTGCTGATCATGGCGCTGGTCCTCCCGTTCGAGGCGCTCGGCCTGCAAGGCTGGCGCTACGGCTTCATCCTGCTCGCCATGCTGGGACTGGTCTGGGTTTGGGGATTCGTCCGGTGGTTCCGCGACCAGCCCCGCGACCACCCGGTGGTCAACGCGGCGGAGTTGGCTGTCATCGAGGGCGGAGCAACCAGCACCGCGAAGCCGGCCCCGTTGAGCTGGCGAGCGCTGCTCAGCAGCCGGACGCTCTGGATCCTGAGCATCATGTACTTCTGCAGCAACGCCGGCTGGTCGGTCTTTATCACGTACGACACGCGGTACCTGGAAAGCAGCTTGCACATGTCGGGCTGGCAACTGCACGTCCTGTCGGGGATGCCCCTGTTTCTCGGGGGAGTCGGCTGCGTGCTTGGCGGACTGATTACTGACCGGCAGGTGCGCTACTGGGGTCGGCGCTGGGGACGGACCGCACAGGGCTTTGTCGCCTACGGGCTGGGCGTCGCGTTCTTCGTGCTGACAATTCGGTACACCGCGAAGTACCCGATGGTGGCGTTCGCGTGCCTGTGCCTGGCGTCCTTTGCCAAGGACCTGGCCATCGCCGCGAGTTGGGCGACGAC
>Ga0075428_100000881_pt1 | contig 31588 bp, 25 predicted proteins | sample RhiMetdeltSRZDD2_FD_75291 | JGI IMG/M metagenome (GOLD analysis project Ga0075428, IMG submission 75291) | Populus rhizosphere microbial communities from Tennessee, USA - Rhizosphere MetaG P. deltoides SRZDD2 | ecosystem: Host-associated > Plants > Roots > Rhizosphere > Soil | place: USA... | reverse complement strand
AATTTCCAGCGCGAGGAGCTCGCTCGTGGCGACTTCGACCTTCTCGAGCCAGCGGTCGTACAGCTCGTGCCAGTGCTCGTAGTAGTAGCCACTCCGCCTCGCAAACAACTCCGTTCGACGGACAAGCGTGGCTTCGTCGTTCACCGAGTTGGAGCTCAGATAGAGGTACCCGTTGAGAATCCGGCACTCGAACCCGAGCGAGCGCGGGGTGACGAACAGGCGGGAGCTCGCCTGGTTGAGTGCGACGACTCCGTACTGGGATACGAACGAGTCGAAGGGGGAGAGGGGCTCCGCGGCGTGAAGCCCGTCCTGGAACCAGAACCGGCTCTCTTCGAAGTCGCGACGCGCGTCTCCGAAGACCGCGTGACCGGCGTACATTTCCTCCCACCCCGAACACTCCGAAGGGATCGTCACCGCGAAGGGACTCGGGAAGCCCGTGCGCCCCGCGTCCGCGTGGTCGGCGATGGTCATCGCCCGTGTCTCCTTTCGACGGCCTTCCATTGTGGGATGGGTCTCGGCTTGGTGCAACACGCATCGCGATGTGGTGGAGGGGGGATGCGTGCCATCTCCCCTCCACCAACTCGGTTACGGATGCCCTGCGGCGCCGGCCGCGAGCTGCTCGAACGTCAGGTTCATGACCGCCTCGGTGTAGCGCCGCGTCTGGGGACTCATCGAGGCGAGCACCTCTTCCAACGTTTCGCCGCCCTGAAGGCTCGGGAGGGCATAGCCTCCGAGCGCGCCGCCCGCGAGGTCGCCGGGCGTCAGATCCATGATCGACCGGACTGTGCGCGGCTGTGTGGCGGTCGCCCGGGTCACCGCGACCGCCGGGATCGGCAGGCTCGGGGTGTACGCGGTCGCGCTCGACCCTGCCTGGCTGCTGCCGCTGTCCCCGACGAGCATGAGCACCGCCCATGTGACCGCCGCCGCGAGCGCGGCGACGCCTGCGAGCAGCCCGAACAGGCGGCCACGCGGGATCTGGACGGTCTGCGGGATCGTTGTGGAGACGTTCATGTCGTTCTCCTTTCGAGTCGATGGTGTCGCTCGACGACGAAGACCATGCCGTCGAGGATGCGGCTCAGGGGTGGGGGGCCGAAACCCGAAAAGCCCTAGACTTGGGCTCCCTCATCCACCAGCTTGGAAGCGTCTTCGCTAGGCGAGATCCGGCCGGCGAGCTCGTGCGCGGCCGGGACCGTCACGGCGGCGACGATCCGGTCGAACGGCACTCCCGCGCGCTCGTTCGCCTGCGCGACCGCTGCTTCCGACGCCCCCTCGAACTGGCAGAAGCACGCGTCGTCGCCGGGAACGATCGTCGAGCCCAGGTACCGCACGAGCGTGCCTTCTTCACGAAGCTCCTCCGTGGCGCGGCCGAGGTTTCCGAGCATGTCCAGGAGCTGGTCCTGGTCGAGGCCCGGGAGGTACCGCTCGACGACGTAGACCACGCACCGAGGCTACGGCCAGCGAGCCCGTCGGGTAACCCCGAAGACCCTAGGTTTGGGCCGCCGTACCCACCGGAATGATCGGGGTCTGAGGACGGGCCCCGATGAGATGCGCGTGACGGGCGGGTAATCGCCCTAGATGGGCGCGGACTGGTCCACCGCAGCGGCCATGTGTGTCCCGAGCCCGGCCCGGCGCACGCCGAGCTTGCGGTACACCCGCGAGAGGTGCGCCTCCACTGTGCTCACGCCCATGAACAGCTCCGCCGCTATCTCCTTGTTCGTCCGCCCGCGCGCCGCCAGCTCGGCCACCCGCCGCTCCGTCTCGGTCAGCTCGTCCGGGGACGCACGCCTGCCGCTGATGCGCCCGAGCTCCTCCCGGGCCCTCTCCGCCCAGAGGCGGGCACCGAGCTCCTCGAAGATCGTGAGCGCCTGATCCAGCGCCTGGCGGGAGGCCTTCCTCTGCTGCGCCTGCCTACGCACGACGCCGAGACCGAGCAGTGTGCGGGCGTGTTCCAGCGGAAACCGACCTGCGTCGGCCAGCGAGTGCTCGAACGCCTCCTGTGCGGCAGACACGTCGCCCTCGGCCGCCAGGAGAAGCCCCCGGCAGCGCATCGCCCCAGCGTTCGCATACGGGCTCCCGAGTCGCTCGGCATTGGCCTCGTGCGGGTCGAGGTAGGAACGCGCCAGCTCCAACTCCCCGAGGCGGATGAGCGTCTCGATGGCGTCGGCCCACACAGGAAGCGCCGGATCGTTCATTCCGCCCGCGAGCAGGCGCCCGGGGAGCTCCCTGAGGCGGTCGCCGGCCTCCTCCAGGTTGCCGAGGGCGAGCTCGAGGCGGCCCAGGACACCGACCGTCGTGATCCGGGAGAACTCGTACGCCACCACCCTCGCATCGGCGAGAACGTCGTCGATGGTCGAACGCGCTTCCTCGACCAGGCCGAGATCCGATTCAAGGAGAGCCTTCGCCCGTCCAACCCAGTGGCGAGCGTGCACGTGCTGAGTCTGCTCGGTCAGCTCGTGTGCCGCGACGGCGTGGTCGAGTGCCCGACCCCAGCGCCCCGCGATCCACTCGACGACACAGAGGGGCCAGAGGACCATCACATGGCTGACCTCGTCGCCGCGCGCCGCCGCCTTCGCCTCGAGCCCTTCGAGGGCTGCACGTGCCTGGTCGGTCTCACCGAGACGCATCAGTCCGCGCGCGAAGACATAGCTCGGGCTGTAGTTCCACTCGAGGTCGAGCGCGAGACGTTCCTCCAACTCGACCCCTCGCTCGAGCAGCCCAGGGGTGGCCTCGGAGTGGTAGTTCTCCGCCCGGCCCGCGTACGCGATTACCTCCGCGAGCACCGTCGGGTCACGGGCTCGTTCGGCCCGCACCACCGCCGCCCGGGCATCGGTCAGCGCCACCACGGCGTTGACTGCGACCAGGTGGAGGCCGGCGCGAACGGCGAGGATCCGAGCAGACCGAAGGTCGTCGTCCTCCGCCTCGGCCAGGGCTGCGTCGCAACGCTCGATCTGGAGGCGAATGCTTCCGAGCTGTGTGACGGCCAGCTCGAAAAGGACGTCCGACCTCTCGAGCCCGGGTGGGGACTCCGCGAGGAGCCGCTCCAGCACGGCGCCCGCCTGCTCGACGTCACCGGCCAGGCGGTGAAGCTTGGCGGCCCGGAAGCGCCGGGCGCGCGCGAGGGCCGGATCGTCCACCGTCAGCTCGGCTGCGAGCGTCGAGAGCTCGGCCGCCGGGCCGGGCGCCCCGCGCCCGGCGGCCCGGTCGGACGCGGCATCCAGATAGGAGGCTGCTACCGCATCGGGGCCCTCGGCGGCGAGTGCCAGGTGCCGGGCACGTTCCTCGACGTCCGTGACGGAGGCCGCCAGGGCCCCGTGCACGGCTCGTCGCTTCCAGAGCGGCGCGCGCTCGTAGCAGATCGAACCGAGCAATGGATGGGCAAAACGCACGCTTCCGTTATCCAGTTCGACAACTGCTTCCTGCGCCGCCGTCTCCAGGGCCGCCAGGACGGGCTCGTGTCCTCCGTACGTTGCCGCCACCAGGTCGATCGAGGGCCGCGCGAGCGCGGCAACCAGCAGCAGGACGTCGAGCGTCTCGCCGGGGAGGCGTGCCAATCTGCCTCCGAGGAGCTCGCTCAGGCTCTCCGGCACGCGCAACGGCTGCCCCGGGGCGGGGCGCGTGTTCGTTCGGGCCAGCTCACGGCCGAGCTCGAGCGCGAAGAACGGGTTCCCCGCGGTCGCATCCTGGACGCGGACGAGCTCCGGCCGCGTCAGCTCGAGCCCCAACTGCTTCTCGAGCAAGCGGTGCACAGCGCCGAGCGTGAGCGGGCCGACCGTCAATCGCTCGAGCCGCTCGTTCGGAAACGAGTGCTCGAGCTCGACCGGGCTCGCCAGTTCCGGTCCTAGCCTCAGAGTGGCCAGGAGCCCGATCGGCTCCTCTCGAAGACGCCGGAACGCAATCTGGAGCGCGCCCGCAGACGCGTGGTCGAGCCACTGCACGTCGTCGACGGCGACGAGGACAGGTCCCAGCTGGGACAAGGCGCGCAGGACGTCCAGGACCGCAAGCCCGATCGCGTGCGGATCGGGTGCCGTCTCGCCGGGCTCCACGAGCAGCAGCGCGACCTCGAGCGCCCGCCGCCGGGGAGTGGCGAGCGAGGACGCCACCTGCTCGAGCCTGTCGCCCAGCAGCTCCGAGAGCCCCGTGAACGACAGCGCTGCCTCTGCCTCGACGCCCCGGCACAGCAAGACGGAAGCGCTGCCTCGAGCCTCCTCCACGCCCGCCTGCCAGAGGACCGTCTTTCCGATTCCTGCCTCGCCGGACAGGACGAGAGCGCTCGGGCCGTCCTCGGCGCGAGCGAGGAACGCCTCGATCGAGCCGAGCTCCCCCTCTCGGCCGATGACCTCCGCCGCCATGCCTCGGCCATTGTGGACCTCTGGACGCGGCGTTACGAACCTGCGGTGGTCACCGGGGGACCGCAGTCACCAGTATCGGCCTGCCCCGCCTGGGCGGGCCTCCGGTCTCCGCCTGAGGTCGATCGGTCGTGCCTAGAGCTCGATCGTCGGCAGGTCGAGCCTGGCCGCCTCCGCGACGGCCGCGCGCGCGATCGCGAGATCCTGGATCGCGAGGCCGGTCGAGTCGAACAGCGTGATCTCCTCGTCCCCGGTGCGGCCGCGAGAATCCCCGGCGAGCACGTCGCCGAGCTGCGTCACGTCGTCGCGCCGGAGCACACCGGCCGCAACCCCGGCGGCGAGCTCGCCCCCGTGGCTCGCCTGCTCCCAGTCGTCGCAGAAAACGCTCGCGCGCGCGAGCTCCTCGACGGCGACCTCGGCCTTTCCGGGCCCGTCCGCGCCCATCAGCGACACGTGCTGGCCCGGCCGGAGCGACCCCGACCGGAAGAGGATCTCGCGTCCCGGGGTGACCGTCACAACCGAGTCGGCCGCAAGAGCCTGCTCGAGGCTCTCCGCCGGCCGGGCGCCAAGCTCCTGCGCGCTCGCCGTGAGGCGCTGGCGGTCGACGTCCCAGACGAGCGGCTCCGCGCCGCGTGCCCGGAACATGCGAACCGTCTCGGCGCCGTTGACACCGAGCCCGATCACGGCCGTGGAGCCGCCCGCGCGGCCGAGTGTCTCCGCCGCGACGACGCCGGCCGCCGCGGTGCGGAGCGCCGTCACCGCCGCCGCGTCCAGCACCGCCTCGAGCTCGCCGGTCTCGCCGTTCGAGAGGAGCACGAGCCCCGTCACCGTCGGCAGGCCGCGCGCCGGGTTGCCGGGGAACGAGGTGACCCACTTGAGCAGCGCATGACCGCCCCCGAGCGCGGGCATCGCGCGGAAATCGCCGGCGGGGTAGTTCGCCACGTAGACCTTCGGCTGCATCGTCCACTCGCCGCGCGCGTGCCGCACGAACCCGTCCCGCACGGCGTCGTAGGCCTCGAGCGGGGGGACGGCCTCGCGCACGGCCGTGCCCGAGAAGACCGGGACGAGCACCGCTAGTAGAACCCCTCGCGCCGCGCGTACCGGCCCGCCCGCTCCGTGTCGTACGCCTCAGCGTCGAACGACGGGTCGCGTGCGCGATGGATCTCGCCGGAGGAGGGAAGCTCGGAGCGGTCGACGTAGCGCGTGGGATCCCACAGCGCTGCTCTGAGGAACGCCTTCGAGCAGTGCGTGAAGACCTCCTCCACCTCGATCACGAAACCGACGCGCGGAGCCTTCCCCTCGACCGTGGAGGGCGCCAGGAGCTCCTCGTCGGCGACCAGGGTCGCGCGGCCGTTCACGCGGAGCGTGTCGCCGATCCCCGGGATCACGAACAGCAGCGCGACATGGGGGTTCGCGAGTACGTTCCGGAACGAGTCCGCGAGGCGGTTGCCGGGGCGCTCCGGGAGAAGCAGCGTCCGCTCGTCGAGGATGCGCACGAAGCCCGGCGGATCGCCACGCGGACTGACGTCGCAGGTCCCGTCCGAAGCCGAGGTCGCGAGCAGGACGAACGGCGACCGCTCGACGAACTGTCGCGTGAGGTGGTCGAGCCGGTCGCGCACCTTCGCCCGCACCAGGTCGCTGGGCTCCCCGAGCAGGCTCCGCAACCCGGCCTCGTCGTGGATCACCGTCTTGTCGCGGATCCCTCCGACTCCTCCTTCGCGCTCGTCGGGGAGCAGGCGGCTCATTGCGCCTTGACCGCGCCGATCAGCTTCACGACGGAGTCCTTGGCGTCGCCGAACAGCATCGTCGTGCGGGGATCCAGGTAGAGCTCGTTGTCGATTCCGGCAAAGCCCGGGTTCATGCTGCGCTTCATCACGATGACGCTCGCTGCCTTGTCGACGTCGAGGATCGGCATGCCGTAGATCGGGCTGGACGGCTCGCTCCGGGCGGCGGGGTTCGTGACGTCGTTCGCGCCGATCACGAGCGCGACATCGGTCTGGGCGAACTCCGGGTTGATCTCGTCCATCTCCTTGAGCTGGTCGTACGGGACGTTCGCCTCGGCGAGGAGGACGTTCATGTGGCCGGGCATGCGGCCCGCGACGGGGTGGATCGCGTAGGCGACGTCGACGCCGCGCTCCTCCAGCACCTCGGCGAGCTGGCGGACGTCGTGCTGGGCCTGGGCCACCGCCATCCCGTAGCCGGGCACGACGACCACCTTGCGCGCGAACGACAGCTGGACGGCGACGTCGTCCGGGGTGGTGGCGCGCACGGTGCGGCCGTCGTCGGTGCGTTCGCCGGCCGGCCCCGCCTGCACCTGCCCGAACGCGCCGAAGAGCACGTTCGCGACCGAGCGGTTCATCGCCCTGGCCATCATCAGCGTGAGGAACGTGCCCGAGGCGCCGACGAGCATCCCGGCGACGATCAGCACCGTCGAGTCGAGCACGAACCCGGTCGCGGAGGCGGCGAGGCCCGTGAACGCGTTCAGGAGCGAGATCACGACCGGCATGTCGGCACCGCCGATCGGCAGCACGAACATCACGCCGAAGAGGAGCGCGAGCACGATCAGCGCCGCGAGCGCCCATTGCTCGTCGAGGCCGGCGACCAGCGCGATCCCGAGCGCGACCGCGCCGAGGAGGATCGCGGAGTCGACCACGTTCTGGCCGCGAAACACGATCGGACGGCCGGAGACGAGCTCCTGGAGCTTCGCGAAGGCGACCATGGAGCCCGCGAACGAGACCGAGCCGATCAGGCTCGAGAGGACGATCGAGACGATCTCGTCGCTCCCCACATCCCCCTGCGCGACGTGGAACTCCGAGAAGGCGATGAGCGCGGCGGCACCGCCCCCGACCCCGTTGAACAGGGCCACCATCTGGGGCATCGCGGTCATCTTCACGGTGCGGGCGCCGATCAGCCCGGCGGCGGTGCCGATCGCGGCAGCGACCGCGAGCAGCCCCCAGTTGCCGATCCCCTCGAGCGCGAGCGTGGTGCCGATCGCGACGAGCATCCCGAGGCCGCCGACCCAGTTCCCGCGCCGGGCGTGCTTCGGCGAGGAGAGGAACCGCAGCGCGAGGATGAAGCAGACGATCGCGACGAGATAGAAAAGCCCGATGACGTCGGGGTCGGAGATCATCGTTCCTTCTCGCGCTCCCGGTCGGCGGGTCGCCGCTTGAACATCTCGAGCATCCGGTCGGTCACGAACCAGCCGCCGACGACATTCGCGGTGGCGAGCACCATCGCCACGAATCCGATCGCCTTCGTCGTGCCGTCCTCCGCGAACCCGAGCACGACGATCGCGCCGACGATCACGATCCCGTGGATGAAGTTCGTCCCGGACATCAGCGGGGTGTGGAGCATCGTCGGCACCTTCGAGATCACCTCGAAGCCCAGGAAGATCGCGAGCACGAGGATCGTCAGCTCGATGACGAGCGGTATGTTCGTCACGCGGCAGCCTCCTCGGGCCGTCCGGCGACGCACGCGCCGGAGGTGATCTCGTCGGAGAAGTCGAGGCTCAGCGCGCCGCCCGGCGCGAGGTGCTCGAGCAGCGCGACGACGTTGCGGGCGTAGAGCCGGCTCGCATCCTGCGGCATCAGCGAGGGCACGTTGGTGAGGCCGACGATCGTCACGCCCGTGTGCGAGATCTCGTGCCCGGGCGAGGTGAGCTCGCAGTTGCCGCCCGTGTCGGCGGCGAGGTCGACGACGACCGACCCCGGCTTCATCGACTCGATCGCCGACGCCGGGATCAGGCGAGGCGCCGGCCGGCCGGGGACTGCGGCGGTCGTGATCACGACGTCGAAGTCCGGAATGCGCTGCTCGAGCGCCCGCTGCTGCGCCTCCTGCTGCTCCGCTGTCAGCTCGCGCGCGTAGCCGCCCTCGGTCTCCTCTCCCAGGATCCCGAGGTCGAGGAAGGTCGCACCGAGCGACTTCACCTGCTCGGCCACGGCCGGGCGGACGTCGAAGGCGGAGACGACCGCCCCCAGGCGCCGGGCGGTGGCGATCGCCTGGAGCCCCGCGACGCCCGCACCCAGCACGAGCACGCGCGCGGGGGCGATCGTGCCTGCGGCGGTCATCATCATCGGGAAGAGCTTGGGGCTCCGGTCGGCCGCGAGGAGCACGCCCTTGTAGCCCGCGACGGTCGCCTGCGACGACAGCGCGTCCATCGACTGCGCGCGCGTGATCCGCGGGATCGACTCCATCGCGAAGGCCACGATGCCCCGTTGCTCGAGGCGCGCGATCCCCTCGTGGTCGGTCAGCGGCTGGAGGAAGCCGACGAGCACGGTGCCCGCCGCGAGGCCCTCGAGCTCGTCCACCGGTGGGGGGCCGACCCGGACGACGCCCTCCACACCCTCGAACTGCTCGGGACGATGCGCGAGCTCCGCGCCGGCGTCCTCGTAGAGGTCGTCGGGGAATCCTGCGAGCACGCCGGCCCCGCGCTCGACCACGATCTCGAATCCGTTCCCGAGGAGCCGCTTCACGGTCTCGGGGGTCAATGCGACCCGGTGCTCTCCGGGCCCGGCCTCCCGGGGCACACACACGCGCATCACCGCGAAAAGTACGGGAAGGGTTCCCGGCGCGCGACGGGAACCAGATTTCCGTGGTTCGTCTCGCCGCCTTTGCGACCGCAATGGACGTGTGCGACCCGGCCCTCGCCTCGCACGCCGCACGCGTCGGCGCGAATGCGGAGGCCGTGGCGCGTCGCCTCGGGTGGGACGAGGAGCGGATCGAGGCGCTTCGGCTCGGGGCGGCACTCCACGACGTCGGAAAGGTCAACGTCCGCCCGGAGGTGCTCGGCAAGGCCGGTCTCCTCGACGAGGGCGAGCTCGCCGAGATCCGGGCGCATCCCGTGGAGGGCACCTGGCTGATCGCCGGCGTGCCGTCCCTCTCGCCCGCCGTGCCGTACGTCCTCTTCCACCACGAGCGCTGGGACGGGGCCGGTTACCCGACCCGAAGGGCGGGCTCGGCGATCCCGCTCGAAGGCCGGGTGCTGGCGGTCGCGGACGCCTTCGACGCGATGACCTCGCTGCGGCCGTACCGGCGATCCCTGGGCGCCGCCGAGGCCGCCTCCGAGATCCGTCGCTGCGCCGGCACGCAGTTCGACCCGGAGGTCGTCGAGGCATTCCTCGCCGCCCTCGACGCGGGCGAGATCATGCCTGGAGAGGCCGCCGTAGCGGCTTGACCGGCGGGAGGTGTCCGACTCGAGTCGGACACCGAGGGGGGCCTACAGCGACGCCCAGACGTCGAGCTTGGTGCGGGTGCGGCGGATCACCTCGTCCGTGAACGCGGTGGTGCCGTGGTGGCCGCCGAGATCGGCGGTGCGGACACCCTCCGCGACCGCCTCGAGCGTCGCCTCGCGGATCGCGCGCCCCGCTTCCTGACACGCTTCGTCCTCCGTCTGCACGAGGAGCGCGGCGGCGGCGAGGATCATCGCCATCGGGTTCGCGACGTCCTTGCCTTCGAGCGCGGGCGCCGTCCCGTGGGCGGCCTCGGCCATCACCGCCGTCGGCGCGTCGATGCCGTCCTCGCCGAAGGCGACCAGGAGCGACTCCGAGCCGGCGATGGAGCCGAACAGCGGGAGGACGAGGTCGGAGAGAATGTCGCCGTCGCGGTTGAGCGCGGGAATCACCATCGGCGCGCCGCTCGACGAGATCAGGAGCGCAAAGGTCGCGTCGATCAACTGGGGCTCGTAGGGGACGTCGGGATGCCGTTCGGCGGCCGCGTCCATCTCCTCCTTGAGCATGCCTTCGTAGACCGGGCTGACCGTGTACTTCGGTCCGCCGAAGACCTTCGCCCCCGTTCGCCCCGCCTGGCGGAAGGCGAACTCCGCGACGGCACGGCAGATCCTCCGCTCGATTCGCTCCGTGCGGAACGCGACCTCGTCGTCCCCCGAGCCCTCCCGCCATTCATTCGCGCCGTATGCGTCGCCGACCGCCATCCGCACGACGGAGATCGGCGCATGGACCCCGCCGACGGGAACGACGCCCGGGATTCGCCGCCCGGTGCGCACGATCACCTTCCCGCCGATCTCCTCGCGCAGGATCCGGTTCGGCGAGCCGACGTCGCCGACGCCCTCGGGCGTAATGGTCGCGGCCTTGAGGGCGAGCCCGTGCTCGACGATCGCCTGCGCCGCCTCGTGGACGACGCCGTTTTGCGTCGACCGTCGGCTCTCGAGGGAGAGATCGAATTCACGGAACGCAAGCCCGACGCCGACGACATCTGGCTGGAGCACGCGCAACGAGGCCTCGAGAAGCTCCTGTCCCGTCTGGTCGCCGTCGAGGATCACGATCGTGCGGGCCTCCATCTCGACGCAGTCTAATGGCGTGGATGCTCGCGCATCCGCCCTAGAATTACGCCGGTGGTTTTGCGTATCATCTTGGCGTCGCCTTAGTCCAACACTACGGGAAATCGCGCGGGCGATTTCCTCATCGGAGGGTCAACTCGTGGCACGAAAGACGGTTCTTGTTTGCGATTCGTGTGGCAAGGAAGTCGAGGAGGGAAAGGGCGCCGTGCTCCGCGTGACGTTCAACGACGCCCGACGCGGTGCGAAAGCGGCGGACCTCTGCGATTCCTGCGCGGGCGGAATGCCCGGCGCCGCAGTGGCGCGCCGCGGGCGCAAGCCCAAGTCGCTCGCCTGATCTTCGCTGCGAGCGCCTTTTCGCGTCGATTCCCGTCCCGGCCGTAAGCCGGGGCGGGAAGTCGGCCCGACTACCATGCACCGGTGGGTCTCTCCCTCGTCGTCGGGCCGGCGCATGCCGGCAAGGTCGCGCTCCTGCTCGACCGGTTCGTCGAGGAGATCGATCGCGATCCGTGGCTCGTCGTCCCGAATCGAGCCGAGGTCGATCGGGCCGAACGCGAGCTCGTCGGGCGGTGCAACGGGCTCCTCGCGGGAACGGTCGGCACGTTCGACTCGCTGTTCGAGTGGCTCGCCCTGTCGAACGGCGGAGGACGGAGGCCGCTCGGAGAGGCCGAACGGCAGGTGCTGCTCCGGCGCGTCGTCGAGGCGGCCGAGGTGCCCGGCGCCCGCCATCCCGGTTTCACCGACGCGCTGGCCCGCACGGTCGCCGAGGTCGACGGTGCCCTCGTCGAGCCGGACGATCTCGCGGAGCCGCTCGCGGGCCTGGTTCGCGGCTATCGCGCGGAGCTCGAGCGCCTCCAGGCCTGGGATCGCGGAGCGCTTCGCCGGTACGCGATCAGGCGGCTGACCGGCGAGCTCGACGCCTGGGACGGGCGCCCCGTTCTCGCGCACGGCTTCGAGGACCTGACCGCCGCCGAGTGGCGGCTGCTGGAGGCGCTCGCCGCGCGTGCCGACGTGCACGTGTCGCTCCCGTACGAGCCGGGTCGCGCCGTCTACGCGTCGCTGTCGCGCACCGCAGGCGACCTCGCGACGCTCGCACGTGACTCGGTCGTCGAGCTTTCGCCACGCGCCCCCGAGTTCCTGCCGCCGTCGCTGGCGCACCTCGAGCGCCAGCTGTTCTCCGATGCGCCGGTCCGGGGACGTCTCGACGGCTCGATCCGCTTCCTCGAGGGGGCCGGCGTCAGGGGCACGCTCGAGCTCGTCGCCGAGGAGATCCTCGCCCAGGTGCGCGCGGGAACCGCGCCGGAGGCGATCGCCGTGGTCTGCGCCTCGGTCGAGGCCGTTCGCGTTCCACTCGAGACGGCGTTCTCGGCCGCCGGCGTCCCGGTCGCGTTCGAGGGGCGGCCGTCGCTCCGCTCCAGCGCGCTGGGCCACTCGCTGCTCTCGCTGCTTCGCTTCGCGTGGCAGGGGGGCGAGCGGCCGGCGCTCTATGCCCACCTCCGCTCGCCGTATTCGGGGCTCTCGCGCCGTGACGTGGACTGGGTCGAGGGGAAGCTCCGTGGCAGGGGCATCGTCCGCGCCGAGCGGGCAATCGAAGCCACGCTCGAGCTCCGGGCGGGGCGGGGCCTGCCGACCTACGATCTCGCCGTTGCCGACGAGCCGCCGGCGGCAGCGGTTCGGGCCCTGGCCGATGCGATGCTCAGGAACGCGCACGGCACGCTCGCGCCGCCACTCGACGAGCGCTCCCAGGCCGATCTTCGAGCCCACGACGCGATCAGCCGCACCCTCCTCGAGCTCGAGACGCTGGAGGCGTCGGGCTACGAGACAGGGCGCCGAGAGGTGCTCGCCGCGCTCGAGCGGACGACGCTCCGCGGCGACCCGCCGGGCGCCCCGGGCCGCGTCGCCGTGCTCGACCTCCTGCGGGCCCGCACGCGGCGCTACGACACCGTCTTCGTGCTCGGGCTGGAGCAAGGGTCCTTGCCGCGCCGCGCCCGCGTCGAGCCGTTCCTCGACGACGACGAGCGGCGGGCCCTCGACGAGCGCCGTGGAGGGCGGCTCGTCCGTCCCGACCCCGCGAGCCGCGACCGGTACCTGTTCGCCACCGCCTGCACGCGTCCGCGGCGGAGGCTCGTGCTCGTCCGTCAGGCGGTAGGCGACGAGGGCGCGCCCCGTGAGCCGAGCCCCTTCTGGGAAGCCGTGCAGGACGTCTTCGACGAGGACGACGTCCGGCATTCCACGGTCCGGCGCCCGCTGTCGGCATTGACACGCGAGCTGGAGTCGGCTCCCACCGAGCGCGAGCGGCTGCGCGCGCTCGCCCGGATGTCCGTCGGCACGCCGACGGACGCGATGGCGCTCGCTCGCGAGAACGGCTGGGATCGGCGGCTGCGCCGGGCAGCGTCGGCGTTCGACCGGCGCACCACCCTCACCCACGAGCGCGCCCTTCAGCTTCTGGGTGGACGCGAGGCGTACTCGGTCTCCGAGCTCGAGCGGATGGCCTCCTGCTCGGCCGCGTGGTTCGTCGAGCGCTACCTGCGACCGGCGACGATCGACAAGGAGATCGACCGCATGATGCGCGGCTCGATCCTCCACGCCGCGCTGCAGCGCTTCTACCAGCAGCTGCCGAGCGCGATCCCCGGCGCCGACCGCGTGGACGAGACGAACGTGGAGCCCGCCGTCGCGCTGATGCACGACTGCGTCACGCAGGCGGTGGAGAGCGGCCTCCGCATCGACGCGGGCGACCTCGACCGACGGGAGCTCGAGCAGGGGCTCCAGCGCGATCTCGAGCAGCTCGTCCGGGACGAGGCGGCCTCGCCCTCGCCGTTCGTCCCGCGCCACCTCGAGGTGTCGTTCCGCTCGTACGAGCTGGAGCCGGGGGTCGTGGTGAGGGGGAAGATCGACCGCGTGGACGGCGACCCGATGGGCGCACGAGGGATCGTCGTCGACTACAAGTCCGGGGCCGCGTCCTCTGCGGCCGAGATCCGCGATCGCGATCTCCTCCAGCTGCCGCTCTACATGCTCGTCCTCCGCGACCAGCTCGGGCTCGAGCCGGTGGGCGGGATCTACGTGCCCGTCGGGGGCGGTCGCCGTGCCCGCGGGATGCTCCGCGCGGGCGAGGAGAGCGTGCCCGGCTTCAGCGCGCGCGACTACCTCGAGCCCGACGAGTTCGCCGAGGCGATCGACCGGGCCCGTGGCACCGCCGTCGGGCTGGTCGAGCGGATCCGAGGCGGCGACGTGCGCCACGACCCGCACGGCGGCGACTGCCCGCACTGGTGCGACCTCTGGCGGATCTGCCGCAAGGAGCGGGCATGAGGCCCGCCCCGAACGAGCAGCAGCGCGCCGCGATCGAGTCGACAGGGGGCGTGTTCGTCGCAGCGGGCGCGGGTACGGGCAAGACCGCAGTGCTCGTCGAGCGGTTCGTCCGCGCCGTCGTCGACGACGGCCTCGACGTCCAGTCGCTCCTCGTGATCACCTATACCGAGCGCGCCGCGGGGGAGCTGCGGGGGAGGATTCGCGAACGGCTGCTCGAGCGGGGGCGCCCGGACCTCGCGCTCGAGCTCGACGGCGCGTGGGTCTCGACGATCCACGGGTTCTGCCGCCGGCTGCTCGGCGCGCATCCGCTCGCTGCAGGCGTCGATCCCGCCTTCAGGGTGCTCGACGAGCCGCAGGCGCTCGTCATCCAGGCGGAGGCGTTCGCGGCGGCGCTCGAGCGATTCTGCGCGGACGACGAGCCCGACCGCTGGCGCCTGCTCGCGACCTACGGAGCGGCGGGACTTCGCCAGATGCTCGGCAGGGTCTACGCGACGCTCCGCTCGGCCGGCCGCGACCTCGTGCTCGAGCCGGGCGTCCGTGCGGAGCTCGGCTCGCGCGTCTCGGAGCTGCGCGAGGCGGCGCTCTGCCTCGTCGACGACACCCGCGCCACCGAGCTCCAGCGGGGCGCCGCCCAGGGGGCGCTCGACCTCGTGACGGCGTCGACCTTGCCCGAGCGGCTGCTCGCGTTGAGCGAGATGAAGGCCCGCGGGCCCCGCGCGGCGACGTTCGTCGAGGCGCGCGACGGCGTGGTCGCGGCCGCGCTGGAGGAGCTCGCGGCGCGCGACCGCGAGCTGCTGCAGGAGCTCCTGACGCAGTTCGCGGACGCGTACTCCGAGGCGAAGGCTCGGGAGGGCGCGCTCGACTTCGAGGACCTCCAGCTTCGCGCCCGCGACCTCCTGCGCGGCGACGAGGACATCCGCGAGCGCACGCGACAGCGCTTCCGCTCGATCATGGTCGACGAGTTCCAGGACACGAATCGCCTCCAGACGGAGCTGCTGGATCTCCTCTCGGAGGGAACGGGCGGCGACCTGTTCGTGGTCGGGGACGAGTTCCAGTCGATCTACGGGTTCCGCCACGCGGACGTCGCCGTGTTCCGCGAGCGGCGCGACGCCGCCGAGACCGTCCTTCCGCTGACCCTCAACCATCGCTCGCGGCCAGAGGTGCTCGCCGCGGTCAACGAGCTCTTCGGCTCGGAGTTCGGCGACGAGTTCCAGCGGCTCGAGCCTGCCGGCGGCGCAGCCGAGCCGGCGCTCTCGAGCGCCTTCGAGCTGCTCGTCACCGACAAGGCGGCGACCGGCGAGGCGGGTGTGCACTGGCGCCGGTCCGAGGCACGCCACGTCGCGCGCCGCGTGCGCGAGCTCGTCGACGCCGGCGTTGCGAGCCCCGGCGAGATCGTCCTGCTGTTTGCGGCAGGAACCGACGCAGAGTGGTTCGAGGAGGAGCTTCGCGCGCTCGACCTGCCGACGTACCGGGCGGCGGGAAGGAGCTACTTCGGCCAGCAGCAGGTCGTCGATCTCCTCGCCTACCTTCGCCTCCTGCTCAACCGCTACGACGACGAGGCGCTCCTCACCGTCCTCGCGTCGCCGTTCGTCGGCGTCTCGAACGACGCGCTGGTGCTGATCCGGGCGGATGCGTCCCGCCAGCCGATCTTCCGCGGGATCGAGCGGTCGCTGCCGGGTGACCTGTCCGAGGAGGACCGGCGCCTGCTGCTCGCGTTCCGCCAGCGCTACGACCGGCTCCTCGAGCTCGCGGCGCACGCGCCCCTCGAGCTCCTCTGTGAGCGCGTCCTGGCGGAGCACGACTACGACCTGGCCGTCCTCGCGCGGCACGACGGCACCCGCCGCTACGCGAATCTTCGCAAGCTCGCCCGGCTCGCGCGATCGTACGAGGAGCTTCGCGGCGCGGACCTCGAGGGCTTCGTCCGCTTCGTCGAGGGGCAGGAGGCGCTCGGCGCCCGGGAGTCGGACGCGGTCTCCGAGGAGGAGGGTGGAGACGCCGTCCGCCTGCTGACGATCCACGCCGCGAAGGGGCTCGAGTTCAAGGTGGTCGTGGTCGCGGACGCCGGGCGTGTGCGGCCGCCCGTCTCGGACATCCTCGCGCTCTCCGACGGCCGCTTCGGCTTCAAGGTCGCGCACCCGGCGACCGGGACGCGGGTCGGGACGGCGTCGTACCGCGACGTCAAGACCGAGCGCGAGCGAGCCGAGCAGGCCGAGCGGCTCCGCCTCTACTACGTCGCGATGACCCGGGCGATGGAGCGGCTGATCGTTTCCGGCTCGGTTGGCACACGGGAGGACGAAGCGGAGGAGACGCCGATCGCGTGGGTGCTCGGGCGACTCGGGCTCGACGAGGAGGTGCGGGAACGCGAGGCGGAGGAGCCGTACGAGGTCGAGCGCGGCGGCGCGCGGGTGCTCCTGCGGGTCGACCGTGGCCAGCCCGCGCCGGAGCAGGACCGCGCGCCCGAGCCGGAGCCCATCCTGGTGCCCGAAGCGGGACAGCTCGCGCTCTTCGAGGGCTCCGGCGAGCAGCTGCCGCTCGCGGCGCCCCGCCTGCGCGAGCTGGTGCCGATCCCCGAGCCGCCGCTGCATCACGTCTCGCGGCTCTCGTTCAGCGCGATCTCGTTGTTCGAGCGCTGCTCGTACCGCTACTACGCCGAGCGCGTGGCCGGGATGCGGCCGACGCCGTGGCCGGCCGGCGACGGCGGCGGCGGTCTGCACGCCACGGAGCTCGGGGACGCCGTCCACCGGCTGCTCGAGCGCGTCGACCTTGCCCGGCCCGCGCCGCCGGGAGGGCTCGAGGAGCTCGTTCACGGGTGGTACCCGACGATCGCCGATGCGGAGCTCGAGCGCGTGGGGGCGCTCGTCGAGGCGTACTGTGGCTCGGAGCTCGCGCTTCGGATCGCGGCGCTCTCGGGCGTGCGGGTGGAGCGCCCGTTCGCGTTCCTGCTGGACGACGTGCTGCTCAACGGCCGCCTCGACGTGCTCTGGCGGGACGGGGAGCGGGCGCTCGTCCTCGACTACAAGACGAACGCGCTCGCGGGCCGCGAGCCGGCCGAGATCGTCGAGCACGAGTACCGCGGCCAGCGAGCCGTCTACGCCCTCGCGTGCCTGCGCGCCGGCGCGGCCGAGGTCGAGGTCGTCTACCAGTTCCTCGAGGCGCCGGGCGATCCCGTCTCGGCGACCTTCACCACGACCGACGTCGAGGCGCTCGAGGACGAGCTCGGCTCCGTGATCGCGCGGATCCGAGAGGGTGAGTTCCGGCCGACCCCGAGCGACTTCGCGTGTGCGGGGTGCCCTGCGCTCGACCGCGTGTGCGCCGGTCCGCGGCTGGGTTCGGAACCCGACGCGGTGCCGCTCCCCGAGCTGACTGCCGCGGGGTAGCGTCTGCGGCGTGAGGGTCGCGGCGCTCTACGACGTCCACGGCAACCTCCCGGCGCTCGAGGCGGTGCTCGCCGATCCGCGCTGCGCGGCGGCCGACGTGATCGCGTGCGGAGGCGACCTCGTCCTCGGGCCGTATCCGGCCGAGTGTCTCGACCTGCTCGAGGGCTACGGGGAGCGCGTTCGCTTCATCATGGGCAACTGCGACCGGGAGGCCGCCGAGACGCCCGAGGAAGGCGAGCTCGGCGTCGCTGCGAGCTGGAGCGGCGAGCGGCTCGGCCCGGAGCGGGTGGCTCGTGTCTCGCGCTGGCCGCTGGTGGCGGAGCTGGACCTCGAAGGGCTCGGACACGTGCTCTTCTGCCACGCGACGCCGACCTCGGATCGACCGATCCTGACGCGGATCACGCCCGAGGGCGACGTCGCCCGCGAGCTCGGCGGCGTGCAGACGGGCGTGGTCGTCTGCGGGCACACGCACGTCCAGTACGACCGCCGCGTCGGGCCGGTCCGGCTCGTCAACGCGGGCAGCGTCGGGATGCCATACGAGGGCTCGGGAGACGCGCGCTGGGCGCTGCTCGCCGACGGGGAGATCGAGCTCCTCAGGACGGCGTACGACACGGACGCGGCGCTCGCGCGGCTCGAGGAGCCCGGCTTCCCGCTCTTCACGCAGTGGTTCGTCGACTCGCTCCGCGGCGAGGTGAGCGCGGAGGAGGCGACGGCGTCGTTCGAGAGCCGGCGTGGCGCGTAGCTATGTCGCCGAGGCGCGCAGGCGCGGCCTCGGCACCCGGAGGGAGCGCATCCGTCCGATCGTCGAGCGCCTTGCCGCCGAGCACGAGGACGCTACGATCGCGCTCCGCTTCCGGTCGGACGTCGAGCTGTTGATCTCCGTGATGCTCTCCGCGCAGACGACGGACGTGAACGTCAACCGGGTCACCGAGACGCTGTTCCAGAAGTACCGGCGGCCCGAGGACTACCTCGCCGTGCCCGTCGAGGAGCTCGAGCGCGACATCTATGCGACCGGGTTCTACCGGCAGAAGACGAAGTCGATCCGTGGCGCGATGCGCGTGCTCCTGGAGGAGTTCGACGGCGTGGTGCCCCGCCGGCTCGACGACCTGCTCCGCCTGCCCGGCGTGGCCAGGAAGACGGCGAACGTCGTCGCCGCCGAGCTCGGCCACGCGCAGGGGATAGTCGTGGACACGCACGTCCGCCGGCTGTCGCAGCGCCTGGGGCTGACGCGCAACGAGGATCCCGTGAAGATCGAGCGCGACCTCCAGCGCGTCGTCCCGCGGGGGGACTGGGGACGGTTCCCGCACCTCCTGATCTGGCACGGGCGGCGCGTCTGCGATGCGCGTCGTCCCGCGTGCGAGTCCTGCGTGCTGGTCGACCTGTGCCCGGCCGCGCGGATCGACGTCGTGGTGCTCTAGATCCAGCCCACTACGGCCGCACCCAGCGCTGGACGACCAGATCGGCCCCCGCGTGCTCCTCGGAGAGAAGCGCATACCGCGGGGGCGACACCACCCCGCGACCGGAACGGGTCGCCCGCCGCGAATTCCCGGCGATGACGACGAACACAGCGTCGCCGCGGCCGACGCGGCTGAGGCGCAGGTCGGGCGCGTAGTACGAGAAGGCCGTCCTCGCGCGCGCAGGGAGCACCACGACCGTGTCCTTCGGCGTCGCCCGTGCCCGGACGATTCGGGCTGCGGCGCGCCAGTCCTCGGACTGGTCGCGGGCTGCTGCGGTCGCGAGCGCCGCCACCGCGACGACGGCCAGTGCCGCCCCGGTCGCGAGACGGACGCCTCGGTCGGAGATCGCGAAGAGCCCCACCCCGGCGCCGAGCGCCAGCCCGCCGGCGGCGACGGTCAGCGCCGTCCGCGGAAAGACGGGGAGGGCGACGCCGGCCCCGAGGACGAACAGGATCGGCATCACGGCGAGACCGGCGACGAGCACTGCCTTCCACCGGCCGCGGCCCGGCTCGGATCTGCGCTGGAGCGCGATCACGCCCCAGACGGCCAGCGCCACGACGACGGGGCTCCAGCCGAGCGCTCGGCCGATCCCCGCGCCGACATCGCCCAGCTCGAGCGGGCCGGCGCCGTCGGGTGCGTCGGCCCGGTCGAGCGCGGCGGCGGTGAGGAGCAGCGCGCACTCGACCACGGCGATACCGAGCGCCGGGATGGCGAGCCGCAGGTTCAGCTCACGCCACGCGACGGCGGCGGCCGCGAGCTGCGCCGCAAGCGCGCTCACCGCGATCGGGTGCGTGAGCGGGAGGACTACAGCGCTCAGCGCGTAGACCGCCCACCAGAACGCGTTGCCACGTTCGACGGCGCGCGCGAAGAGCGCGCTCGAGACGAGCATCGCCGCGAGGGCGAACACGAGGGGGCCGACCGTTCGCGACAGGGACACGACGCCGACCGACGACGCGAGCACGAGCGATGCCGTCGCGCCGGCGTACCGTCCGCCCAGCCGTCGGCCGAGCCGGTACGCGGCGATCGCCGCGATCACGCCGGCGATCACCGAGGGAAGGCGCAGCCAGACCTCGGAGTCGCCGGCCGCCGCGACGGGTTGCAGCAGGGCGAGGTACCCCGCCCTGGCCGGGTCGTCCGAGAGCGCGCGCTCGACGACGTCCGAGAAGGAGCCCTGGGCCGCGGCGAGCAACGACGTCTCGTCGACCGCGAGCGAGCGACGTCCGAGCGCGACCAGCCCGAGCACGGCCGCGAGCGCGGGGCCGAGGTACGGCAGCACGCGATCGAGGACGGCGAGCAGCCGTCCTGCCATTGCATCCGACTCGTCCGACGGGGTCCGGGTGTGGGCCGGAGCGCTCACCCGTACCGAGGGTACCGTCGCAATCGGCGGGTCACAGCCAACGGCGCCAGCGGAACAGCGCGAGCTGCACGACGGTCGTCGCGACGATCAGCCCCAGCGACATCCCGATGCTCCAGTACCAGTCGCCGAAGTGCCCTGCGAAGTTCTGGCCGTAGAACCCCACGATGAAGCTCGGCACGAGAACGAGCGACGCGATCACGGTTAGCGTCTTCGCGACCTCGTTCTGCTGCTCCGTGACCTTCGCCTGGTAGAAGTCGCGCACGCCGCCGAGGAGGTCGCGTGCGACGTCGAGCTCCTCGGTCGTGCGGACGAGGGTCTCGTACGTGTCGACGAAGCGGGCCTCGATCACGCGGGGGAAGAGCTCGGAGCGCCCGATGTCGACGCGTCCGTCGACGATGCGTCGCGCGATGCCACGGGTGGCGCTCGACGCCCGCCGTGCGCGGAGGAGCTCGTTGCGCAGCAGGGAGATGCGACGGCGGACGTCGGCGCCCGTGAGGTGCTCGATCTCGTCCTCGAGGTCGTCGATCGACTCGTAGAAGCCGTCGAGCAGCTCGAGGAAGTCGTCCGCAGCGTCGTCGACGGCGGCGTGGAACACCTCGCCGGCGACGGCGCCGTCGTCGATCCGTGCCGCAAGGCCGTCGACCGGAGCGAGCGCGCCGCCCGCGCCGGTGCGGCGAACGGTCACGACCTTCGTCGGCGTGGCGACGAGATCGAGCTCGAGATACTCGGCGCGCTCGTTCCCCGAAACGGGTACGGGATAGGCGAGTCTCGCGAGCACGCAATGGCCGTGCGCCTGGAGCATCGGCACGGCCGTGTGCCCCTCGCCGGCGGGCGCCGTGAGCACCTCCATCGCCTCCGGCGGCGGCGGCGGCGAGATCGTGCCCTCGATCTCCTCCGCGGTGGGATCGACGAGATCGGTCCACTCCACCGGCACGGACACCGAGGCTACCGCCGCGGTCGGCGGTGCACTCCCGCCGAGGAGACGTCCGGGAGACGTCTAGGAGACGGCGACGCCCGCGGATAACGCCGCGTGGCGCTGCTCGCTCAGCCAGCGCTCCGCGTCGAGCGCGGCTGCGCAGCCGGAGCCGGCCGCCGTGACCGCCTGGCGGTAGACGTGGTCTTGCACGTCCCCCGCGGCGAACACGCCGGGGATGTTCGTCTCGGTCGACTTGCCGCGGGTGATCAGGTACCCGGTCTCGGGCTCGTGGTCGAGCTGGTCGAGGAAGAGGGCGGTGTTCGGGTCGTGGCCGATCGCGACGAAGAGCCCGTCGGTCTCGATCACCGACTCCTCGCCGGTCACCGTGTCGCGCAGGCGGACACCGCTCACCGAGCCCTCGCCCAGCACCTCCTCGACGACCTTGTTCAGCACGAGCTCGATCTTCTCGTTCGCGCGGGCGCGGTCGACCATGATCGGGGACGCGCGAAACTCCTCGCGACGGTGGACGAGGATCACCTTGCTGGCGAAGCGAGCGATGAAGTTCGCCTCCTCCATCGCCGAGTCGCCACCGCCGACCACCACCACGGTCTTGTCCCGGAAGAACGCCGCGTCGCAGGTGGCGCAGTACGAGACGCCGCGCCCCTGGAGGACGCGCTCGGAGTCGAGGCCCAGCTGCCGCGCCGTCGCGCCGGTCGCGACGATCACGGCCTCCGCGCGGTACTCGTCGTCTCCGACCCAGACCCGAAACGGCCGCTCCGAGAAGTCGACGCGCGTCACGTCGTCGGTCAGGAACGTCGTGCCGAACCGCTCCGCCTGGCGGCGGAAGTCCTGCATCATCGCCGGCCCGAGGACGCCGTCGGCGTAGCCCGGGTAGTTCTCCACGTCGGAGGTGATCATCAGCTGGCCACCCCAGTTGAACCCCTCGATCACGAGCGGCTCGAGGTTCGCGCGAGCGGCATAGAGGGCGGCCGTGTACCCGGCCGGCCCACCGCCGATCACGATCACGTTGCGGACGTCGTCCAATGCTCTGCAGTGCTCCTAGGTCGAGTAATACCCCTCACGAGGAGAAACGACCAGTCGACCTCGCATGTTCCGCCGTCATGCCGCGTCTGCGTCCTTCTGCACGACCTCGAGCTGGAGCGGCTGCAGCTGCGACGAGGCGTGCTCCGTCAGCGGGGGCATGTCGTCGAGCGACGAGCGCGTCGCGGCGAGTCCTTCCAGCCGGCGGGCGGAGACGAGCACGCGCGAGCCGTACGAGCCCACGGCCTTGTTGTACGCGCCGACGGCCGAGTCGAGCCCGCGCCCGACCTTTGCGAGATGGTCGGCCATCGTGCTCAGGCGCTCGTGGAGCTCCGAGGCGACCTTCAACACCGCCTCGGCGTGCTCCGACGCATTCTCGTTCTGCCAGGCGACGCGGATCGTGCGCAGCATCACCACGATCGTGCGGGGCGTCGCGAGCAGCACCCCGCGCTCGTACGCAAAGCTGAAGAGATCCGCGTCCTGTTCCTCGGCGGCCGCGAGGTATGCGTCGCCGGGCAGGAACATGAACGTGAAGTCCGGCGACGGCGTCACGTGCGCCCAGTACCCCTTCCGGCCGAGCTCCTGGACATGGAGGCGCACCTTGCGGGCGAACTCCGCCAGCGCGGCGGCGCGCTCCTCTTCGCCGGTCGCCTGCGCGGCCCGTTCGAAGGCGTCGAAGGGCGCCTTCGAGTCGATCACGACGTTCTTGCCGCCGGGAAGGTGCACGATGACGTCCGGCCGGCCTCCCTGCTTGGTGGCCTGGCACGAGTAGTCGACGCCTTCCTGCATCCCCACGAACTCGAGGATTCGCTCGAGCTGGATCTCCCCCCAGCGGCCGCGCGACTGCGTGCTTCCGAGCGCGACGGCGATCGACCGCGTGCCGGCCGAGAGAAGCTCGAGCTGTGCGGTGAGGCGCCCTCCGTCCTCGAGCCGGCGCGCCTCCGTCTCGTCGACGAGCCGGCGGAGGTCGCCGAGACGCTGGTGGACCGGCAGCAACGTCTTCTCGACCCGCTCGCCGGCCTGCGCCATGAACGCCTCGCGTGACGCATCGAGCGCTTCCTGCGAGATGCTGCGGACCGTCTCCGGAAGCTTCTCCTCGAGCGTGGCGAGTCGCGCCGCTGCGGCGGCCGCCCCCGTGCGCGCCTCGACGAGCTCCCGACGCGCCGCGCCGAGCTCCACCTCGCGGCGCTCGATCTCCTCACGAAGCGCGAGCTCGCGTCGGTCGGACTCCGCGACGAGCCGACCGCCGTCCGCGAGCCTCGGTCGCAGCCACAGCCAGCAGGCGGCGAAGCCTGCGAGCGCGGCACCGGTGGCGGCGAGGATCGTCATGAGGGCGACGGACCGTAGCGCCCGCTCCGGACGGAGCGTTGTGCGGCCCGCAGGCAGTGGCGACGCCGCAGCTATCGTTGTTCGACCATGCCTCCGAAGCCCCGTCCCCATGGGAAATCGCGGCACCCCGGCCCGCCGCGCGGCGGCACGGACCGCACGCGTCTCCTCGTGTTCGGCGCCGTCGGCCTCGCGCTCGTCGTCGCGATCGCGATCGGTGCGGTGATGGCGTTCGGGGGCGGCAGCGCGAGCGCTGCCACGGCGCTCGACCAGGCGGGCTGCACGCTCGTCGAGAAGCCGGCGCTGCGCGGCGTCCACTCGATCACGACGCCCACGGGGACGTCGCCCCTCTGGAACACGAACCCGCCCACGTCGGGGCCGCATTACGAGATTCCCGCCGTCTACGGCTCGTACACCGCACCGCTCGACCTGGCGCAGCTCGTCCACAACCTCGAGCACGGGGGCATCTACATCCTCTACGGCCCGGGTGTCCCCGACGCGACGGTCGCGCAGCTCCAGTCGTTCTACGACAACCACACCCGGGGCACGATCCTCGCCCCGCTGCCGTCCCTGGGGAACAAGATCGCGCTCGGCGCCTGGACGACGAAGGACGCGAACGACCCCACGAACGGCACGGCGCACCTGGCCAAGTGCACCTCGTTCGACGAGAAGGCGTTCGGAGCCTTCTTCGACGACTTCCAGTTCCAGGGCCCCGAGCGCTTCCCCCCGAACACGCTCTTACCCGGCCACAACTAGCTCCCCGGCCGGGGTGGCGGAACGGTAGACGCAGCCGGCTTAAACCCGGCGGTCCCTCGGGACGTGGGGGTTCGAATCCCTCTCCCGGCATTACCCGTGGGGGAAACCATGTTTCCCCCACGAGCCCCCTTCTCTGCGCCGCGCACCGGTCGCCCGCGCCTGGCCTCCCGGCCGGCGAAGCCGGCCTCCGGCCGCCACGGCGAGCGCAGTGGTCGAGCGTCTCGAAGACCTAACACCCCGGAGCTACACTCCGGCGGCCATGGCGAGCACCGAGCATGCGCCGTCGTACGAGCACCTCGAGTACGACACGCCGCTCTTCCGGACGGCGATCGCGCAATTCGACCAGGCGGTCCCGCACGCCGGTGTCGACGAAGGAACCGCCGAGAGGCTCCGTCATCCGGAGCGCTCGATCATCGTCGCGTGCCCGATCAAGCTGGACGACGGCAGGCGAGTCGTGCTCCCGGGCTACCGGGTGCAGCACTCGAGCGTGCTCGGCCCGACCAAGGGAGGCGTGCGCTACGACCCCGAGGTCTCGCTCGGGGAGTGCGCGGCGCTCGCGGTCTGGATGACGTGGAAGTGCGCGCTGCTCCGCCTTCCCTACGGCGGCGCGAAGGGCGGCGTTCGCTGCGAGCCGCGCGCGATGAGCCGCGGCGAGCTCGAACGGCTCACCCGCCGGTTCACGTCGGAGCTCCTGCCGTTCATCGGGCCGCAGGAGGACATCCCGGCCCCCGACATGGCCACGAACGAGCAGACGATGGCCTGGATGATGGACACGTACTCGATGCAGCGCGGGCACGCCGTCCCCGAGATCGTCACGGGGAAGCCGATCGCGATCGGCGGGAGCGTCTTCCGCCACGAGGCGACCGGCGCCGGGGTCGTGATGGTGGTCGCACGGGCCTGCGAGCGCATGGGCTGGAAGCTCGCCGCGCAGCGCTGCGTCGTGCAGGGGTTCGGAAACGTCGGCGGGATCGCCGCCCAGGAGCTCGTCGACCGGGGTGCGACCGTGATCGCCGTCTCGGACATCTCCGGGGGCGTCTACGACCCCGAGGGCCTCGACATCCCGACCATGAGCGCGTTCGCCCGCGAGCACGGCTCGCTCGAGGCGTGGTCGACCGGGACGCGCGTCTCCAACGAGGAGCTGCTCGAGCTCGAGTGCGACATCCTCGTCCTCGCCGCGCGGGAGGATCAGATCCACGCCGACAACGCGGCGCGGCTCCGCTGCCGGCTCGTCGCGGAGGGCGCGAACGGCCCCACCTCGCTCGAGGGGGACGCGATCCTGGGGGAGCGGGGGATCCCGATCCTCCCCGACATCCTCACGAACGCCGGCGGCGTGACCGTCTCCTACTTCGAGTGGGTCCAGGACCTCGGCCGGCTCTTCTGGGGCCGGGACGAGATTCGCGCGAAGCTCGCGGAGAAGCTCAACGATGCGTTCGATCGGGTCTGGGAGATCTCGCACGAGCGCCGGATCCCCATGCGCACCGCCGCACTCGTCGCCGGGATCCGCGACGTCGCCTCGGCGCTCGAGGCCCGCGGCCTCTATCCCTAGTGCTCCTTCAGGCGATGCGATCCAGGTCCCTCGCGCGTGACGAGCGCCGCCATGCGTCGTCCTCGGTCGCCCCGATACCTGAAGGAAAAGGCGTGGGGGACAGGCTCGAGTCTTTCCCCCACACGGTTTCTCTGGCTCCCTGCGTCCTAGCCTGGCTTGCTCCTCACGCCCGAGGAACGTGCCAGCATCACCTGAAGGAGCACCGATGACCCTCGCGGACGACCAGACGATGCGCGTGCGCGACGCCATGATCGCCGAGCCTCGCGCGCTCGCGACGGACGACACCGCCCGGGTCGCGGGAGAGGTCCTCACGCCGGCCGAGGTGCGGGCTGTCTACGTCGTCGACGACGCGGGACGGCTCGTCGGCGTTGTCACGCGCAAGACCCTCGTCACGCACGTCGTCGCCGAGGGTCGCGACCCCAACACAGCGCCGCTCGGCGAGGTCGCGGAGCCGCCGTACTACACGATCGAGGCCGACACTCCGCTCGACGAGGGCTACCGGTTCATCGAGGAGCACGACGCCGAGCGCGTACCGGTCGTAGACGAGGGTCGTCTCGTCGGCGTGCTCTCGCGCGCGGTGCTCCAGCGGCGCCTCGCCGAGGACGAGGGGCCGCCGGAGCCCGAGGAGTAGACCGCCCGCCCGCCCTACGGGGCGATGTTCTGGTTGAGGTGGAAGACGTTCTCCGGGTCGTACCGGCGCTTCACCTCGACGAGGCGGTCCCAGTTCGGTCCGTACGCGGCGCGGACCGCGCTCTCGCCCTGGTCGTCGGTGAGGTAGTTGAGCCAGCGCCGTTCGACGAGGTGCTCCGAGAACGCCGCGTGCGACTCCTTCGTCCAGCGGATGTTCTTCTCCGTCGCGGCCGGGTCGGTCCAGACGGACGGGATGAGGAGGTTCCAGCCCTCCTCCCGGTGCGGCACGGCCGTGTCCGTGACGCCGACCCGGGTGACGGCCCCGTGGAAGTGCTCGAGGAGAATCGAGCTCATGATCGACGGCACAGTCGCGAAGCGGTCGACCATCGTGTCGATGAGCCCGTCGGACAGCCCGGCCGTGAAGCTCGACATCCAATAGTTCATCGATCCGGACGGGAAACCGTCGTCGAGTAGCGTGTTCATCACGGGGTACGGCATCTGGCCCACCTCGGTCATCACCGGCGAGCCCCAGGTGAAGAACGGCTCCAGGTCGCGCTGCGCCTGCTCGGGATCGCCCGCGTGGCACACCGCGAACCCCGTCAGCTTCATCCCGGAGCCGTCCGGCGCGTGCACCAGCGCCGCGAACACGGTGAGGTCGTCGGGCAGGTCGGCCACCGCGTCGCGGTAGAAGCGCAGCAGCTCCGGCGCGGCGTCGACCGGGTGGATGATCAGCCCGCCCGTGACCATCGACAGCGGGTGGAGTCGGTACGTGAAGGTCGTCGCGACACCGAAGTTGCCGCCGCCGCCGCGCAGCGCCCAGAACAGGTCGGGGTGCGAGTCGGCCGAGACGTCGAGGATCTCGCCGTCGGCCGACACGAGCTCCACCGCGATGAGGTTGTCGGCCGCGAGCCCGTGCTTCCCCATCAGCCAGCCGAGGCCGCCGCCGAGCGTGTAGCCGCCGATGCCCGTCGTCGAGACCGCGCCGCCGGTGACCGCGAGCCCGTGCTCCGCCGCCGCATCGTTGAGCTCGCCCCAGGTCATGCCGCCCTGCGCCGCAATCACGCGCGCCTCCGGGTCGACGCTCGCGCTTTTCATCTCGGCGAGGTCGATCATCACCGCGCCGTCCGCGACCGCGAGCCCGCCGACGTTGTGACCGCCGCCGCGAATCGAGATCTCCGAGCCTGCCGCGCGGGCGAAGCGCACCGCGGCCGCCGCGTCGGCGGCGGAGCGGCAGCGGACGATCAGTGCGGGCCGCCGGTCGATCATCCCGTTGTGGACCCGCCTGGCGGCGTCGTACCCGTCGTCGTCCGGCAGGAGCACCGAGCCGCTCACGCCGCCCTGGAGCGTTTCGAGCTGGGCAGCGTCGAACGTGGTCGTCGAGCTCATGCGAAGCCCTCCCATTCCCGTTGCTTCGACCCCGCGCTCGAGTGTAGACCCGTCCGCGAGGCGCGACAATCGCCGCCGGGCGACCTGGTATCACGCACTCGACGATGCCCGACGACGCGCAGCCTCTCCCGAGCCGGCTCCTCCGCGGGAACGCGGTGCTCGCGGATCCGCTCGTCCGCGAGCTGCTCGGCGCGCGCCTCGTCGCCGTGTTCTGCACGGTCGAGGAGGACGGACGGATCCACGCGGTCCCGATGTGGTTCGCCGTCGTCGACGGCGGGATCGCGCTCGCGACGTCCGCGCGGAGCCGGAAGGTCGAAAACGTCGATCGGGACGAACGCGCGACGCTCGTGGTGCACGACTCCCGGGCCGGCACGGAGATCTGCGGCGTCTCGATCCGCGGTTCCGTCGAGCTCGTCCGCGGGGAGGACGCGTCGGAGCTCGTGGACGCGGTGCACGGCCGCTACGTCACGCCGGGCGGGCTGTCGCTGCCGGCCGCGGCGGAGTTCCTTGCGTCCGACGACGTCGCGCTCCTCCTGGCGCCGGAAAGCGCCTTCACATGGGACGAGCGGGCGAACCCGGCGACGCAGGCGCTGCGTGCGGCCGGCGGCGCTCTGCCGCTCCTGCCGACCACGCCACGCGGCGAGAATCCGTAGAAAACGCGGAGCGAGGCCGCGCCTTTTTCCGTCGCCCGCCGAGCATGATCGGCGTAGCATCGCGGCGATGGGAGGGGCCGGCGCGTCTCGGAACTTGTTCCTCGCCACGGTCGCATTCGCCGTTGCGTTCGTGGGGTGGAGCCTGATCGCGCCGCTGGGGAAGCGGTTCCAGGACGACCTCGACCTCACGAACACGCGCACGCTGATGCTCACGGCGGTGCCCGTCGTGCTCGGCTCCCTGCTCCGCATCCCGGTCGGGGTGCTGACCGACCGCCTCGGCGGTCGCGTGATGTTTCCAGTCGTGCTGGTCGTGTCGGCGGTCCCTGCCCTGATCTTCGGCTTCGTCGAGGGGTACGCGGCCCTCATCGTCGTCGGGTTCTTCCTCGGCATCGCCGGCTCGTCCTTCGCCGTAGGCGTCCCGTTCGTCGCCGGCTGGTACGCGAAGGAGCGTCAGGGCTTCGCGCTCGGCGTCTACGGGATGGGGAACATCGGCACCGCGATCGCCGCGTTCGCAGCCCCCGCGATCGTCGACTGGCTGGGTCGTGAGGCGCTCGGGATCCTCACTGCCGTCCTGCTGCTCGCGACCGCACTCGTCTTCTACCGCATGGCCGAGGATCCGCCGCGCGGCCCCGCGGCGAACTACGGCGCCGTGCTGCGCTCGGGGTGGAAGCTGTGGCGGCTCGCGCTCCTCTACTTCGTCACCTTCGGCGGCTTCGTGGCGATGGCGGTGTTCCTCCCGAAGCTGCTGCGCGACTGGTTCGACATCTCGCTGACGAACGCCGGCCTCCGCGCCGCGGGCTTCACGGTCGTCGCGACGCTGGCGCGGCCGGTGGGCGGCCTCCTCTCGGACCGGATCGGCTCGGCCACCGTGCTGGTCTTCGTGTTCGTCGGCGCGGGGCTGGATGCCGCCTGGCTCGCGCACATCTCGGCCGACCCGACCTGGCTCCCGGTGACGATCGCCTGCCTCACGCTCGCGGGGTTCCTCGGCCTCGGCAACGGCGCCGTCTTCAAGGCGGTGCCGCTCGACTTCCCGCAGTCGACCGGCGCGGCGACCGGGATCGTCGGCGCCGCGGGCGGGCTCGGCGGGTTCTTCCCGCCCGTGGTGATGGGAATCGTGAAAGATCACTTCGACACCTATGCGCTCGGCTTTGTCGGCTTGCTCGTGTTCACGGTGATCTGCCTCGTGGTCTCCCTGACGATGCGCCGCGCCTCCCGGATGCCCCACGAGGTGACCGCGTGAGCCTCCTGGACCGGCCTCGCTACTTCGCGACGGGCGGCTCGGCGGACGGCTGGAGCGTGCTGCAGCGGGACGGGCGCGAGTGGGAGCGCTTCTATCGCGAGCGGTGGCAGCACGACAAGGTCGTCCGGTCGACCCACGGGGTCAACTGCACCGGCTCGTGCTCCTGGAAGATCCACGTCAAGGACGGGATCGTCGCGTGGGAGACCCAGCAGACGGACTACCCGACGAACGGGCCCGACGTCCCCGAGTACGAGCCGCGTGGCTGCCCGCGCGGCGCGTCGTTCAGCTGGTACCTCTACTCGCCGATCCGCGTGCGGTACCCGTACGTGCGTGGCGTCCTCCTCGACCTCTTCCGCGAGGCCCGCACGCGCCACGGCGGCGACCCGGTCGAGGCGTGGGCGTCGATCGTCGAGGACCCCGAGGCCGCGCGCCTCTACAAGTCGCAGCGCGGCAAGGGCGGGTTCGTGCGCGCGAGCTGGGACGACGTCGTCGACCTCGTCTCGGCGGCGCACGTCCATACGGTGAAGCGCTACGGGCCTGATCGCGTCGCCGGCTTCTCGCCGATCCCGGCGATGTCGATGGTCTCGCACGCGTCGGGCATGCGCTTCCTCTCGCTGATCGGCGGGGTTTGCCTCAGCTTCTACGACTGGTACGCAGACCTGCCGCCGGCCTCACCCCAGGTGTGGGGCGACCAGACCGACGTGCCGGAGTCGGCCGACTGGTGGAACGCGAGCTACCTCGTGATCTGGGGGACGAACATCCCACAGACCCGCACGCCGGACGCGCACTTCATGGTCGAGGCGCGCTATCGCGGCCAGAAGGTCGTCGTCGTCTCACCCGACTTCGCCGGGCACACGAAGTTCGCCGACCACTGGCTCCCCGCTGCGGCGGGAACCGACGGCGCGCTCGCGATGGCGATGGCGCACGTCGTCTTCAAGGAGTTCCACGTCGAGCGGACCGTGCCGTGGTTCGACGAGTACGTGAAGCGGACGACCGACCTCCCGTTCCTCGTCACGCTCCGCGAGCACGACGGCGCGTACGTCCCCGACCGGTTCCTGCGCGCCTCCGATCTCGGCGAGACGACGGAGAACGCCGACTGGAAGACCGTGCTCGTGGACGCCGCGACGGGCGAGCCGGTCGTCCCGAACGGCTCGATCGGCTTCCGCTGGGGCGAGGAGGGAGAGGGGCGCTGGAACCTCGAGCTCGGCGACGTCGATCCTGCCCTGACGCTGCTCGGGCGCCACGACGAGCTGGTCGAGCTCGACCTGCCGCGCTTCGACGTCGGCGGGGCCGGGGGAGAGGCGCTCAGGCGGGGCGTTCCCGTAAAACAGCTCGGCGGACGGCTCGTGACCACGGTGTTCGACCTGCTGGCTGCGCAGCTCGGCGTTGCCCGAGAGGGCCTGCCGGGGTCCTGGCCGGCGGGCTACGAGGACGCGGGCGAGCCGTACACGCCGGCCTGGCAGGAGCCGATCACCGGCGTCGACGCGGGCCTCGTGACCCGCGTCGCGCGCGAGTTCGCCCGCAACGCGGAACGCTCCCAGGGACGCTCGATGATCATGCTCGGCGCCGGGACGAACCACTGGTTCCACTCCGACCAGATCTACCGGGCGATCCTCCAGCTCGTCACGCTGTGCGGGTGCCAGGGCGTCAACGGCGGCGGCTGGGCGCACTACGTGGGCCAGGAGAAGGTGCGCCCGTTGAGCGGCTGGTCGACGGTCGCCTTCGCGCTCGACTGGTCGCGCCCGCCGCGGCAGCAGGCGACGACCCCGTTCTGGTTCCTCGCGAGCGACCAGTTCCGCTACCAGCGCACGCGGGCCGACTTCTTCGCGACGCCCCTCGGGCCCGGCGCCGTCACGGGAATGCACGTCGCCGACTGCAACGCGCTCGCCGCGCGACTCGGGTGGATGCCGTCGTACCCCACGTTCGACCGCAATCCCCTCGACCTCGCGGGGGAGGCGG
>Ga0075428_100000880_pt1 | contig 31604 bp, 25 predicted proteins | sample RhiMetdeltSRZDD2_FD_75291 | JGI IMG/M metagenome (GOLD analysis project Ga0075428, IMG submission 75291) | Populus rhizosphere microbial communities from Tennessee, USA - Rhizosphere MetaG P. deltoides SRZDD2 | ecosystem: Host-associated > Plants > Roots > Rhizosphere > Soil | place: USA... | reverse complement strand
CGTCCGCCGTCGGCGACGGATCGTGGAGCCGCTCCCCCGCGTCGCCGGGGAGCGGCTGGAGGAAGCCTCGGGGGCCCCTCTCGCGGACGAAGTCGATGGCGGCGTTCACGGTGATGCGATACAGCCAGGTATCGAACCTTCGTGTCAGGTCGAACCGCTGTAAAACCCTCCAAAGACGAAGAAAGACACCCTGGGCCACATCCCGGGCGTCCTCGACGTCACCCGTGATCTGAAAGGCCGCTCGAACGACCCGCTCACGCTTCCTGACGACCAGCTCTTCGAACGCCCGCCGGTCTCCGCCTGCCGCGGCCCGAATCAGATCGGTGAGGTCCTCGTCGTCCCGCATCCGTGGTTCCGGCCTCGGGACGCCTCGGGCCCGCTGCTGATACGGGACTCCGGTTCCGGGCGTCTAGTCCGGGCAACCGCCGGAGTCTAGCAGGGGGGTCAGTGGGTCGGTTGGAGGGGGGCCCGCTTGGTGCGGGGCTTGGACAGGGGTCCGCCGTCGTCGAGGGTCAGGGGGTCACGGAACGCGATCCGGAAGACGTCCCGGACGTCGGCCACGAATTCGAGGCGAAGGTCCCGCCGCAGCGGCTTCGGGATCTCCTCGAGGTTCTTGCGGTTCGCCTCGGGAAGGAGGACCGTCTCGATCCCCGAGCGGCGGGCCGCCAGCACCTTTTCCTTGATCCCGCCTACGGGGAGCACGTTCCCCCGAAGGGTGATCTCGCCGGTCATGGCGAGGTCGCGGCGGAGCGGCCGCTCGATGAACGCGGAGACCATGGCGGCGGCGATGGTGATCCCGGCCGACGGACCGTCCTTCGGGATCGCCCCTTCGGGGACGTGGACGTGGATGTCGCGCCCCTCGAAGTACTCGGGGCCCAAGCCCAACTCCGCCGCGTGCGCCCGCGCGTAGGAGAGGGCGGCCTGCGCCGATTCCTTCATGATGTCGCCGAGCTGGCCGGTCAGGATCAGCCCGCCGCGGCCGCGCATCGTCGTCGCCTCGACGAAGAGGACGTCGCCGCCCGATTCCGTCCACGCGAGTCCCGTCGCGACCCCGATCTGATCGGTGGGGAGCGCGTCCTCCCGCGTGGCGGGAGCCGGTCCGAGGAAGGCGTCCAAGCTCGAGGCGATGATCCGGATCTTCCCCTTCCGCCCCTCCGCGACCTGCCGGGCCACCTTCCGGCACACGGCCGCGACGTTCCGCTCGAGGTTCCGCAAGCCGGCCTCGCGCGTGTACCCGGAGATCAGGGCCTTGAGAGCGTTGTCGGAGAAGTCGATGCGCGAGCTCTTCAGCCCGTTCTCGTCGATCTGCTTCGGCACGATGTGCCGCCGCGCGATCACGAGCTTCTCCTCCTCCGTGTACCCGGAGAGCCGGATGACCTCCATCCGGTCGCGGAACGCCGGATGGATCGGGTCGAGGAGGTTGGCGTTGGCGATGAACATCACGTCGGACAGGTCCCACGGGACGCCGAGGTAGTGGTCGCGGAAGCTGGAGTTCTGCTCCGGATCGAGCACCTCGAGGAGGGCCGCGGACGGATCGCCACGGAAGTCCTGCCCGATCTTGTCCACCTCGTCGAGCATGAACACCGGATTCGCGGAAGCCGCCTGATGGATCCCTTGGACGATGCGTCCCGGCATCGCGCCGACGTAGGTGCGCCGGTGGCCGCGGACCTCCGCCTCGTCCTTCACCCCGCCGAGCGAGAGGCGGACGAACTGCCGCCCGAGGGCGCGGGCGATCGACCGGCCGAGCGAGGTCTTCCCGACCCCGGGGGGCCCGACGAAGCAGAGGATCGGCCCCTTGCTCTTCTTCTTGAGCTTGCGGACCGCGAGGTACTCCAGGATCCGGTCCTTGATCGGCTCCAGCCCGTAGTGGTCCTCGTCGAGGATGGCGCGCGCCTTGTCGAGGTCGAGGTTGTCCTTGGTCGTGATCCCCCAGGGCATCCCCAGGATCCAGTCGAGGTAGTTCCGCACCGTCGAGGCTTCCGCCGCGTCGGGGTGCATCCGCTCGAGCTTCTTGAGCTGGCGCTCGACCTCCTCGATCGCCTGGGGGGACAGGGCGAGCTGCTTCACCTTCTCGCGGTACCGCTCGACGTCCTCGCTGAGCTCGTTCCCCTCCCCGAGCTCGGCCATGATCGCCTTCATCTGGTGGCGGAGGTAGACCTCGCGCTGCGAGCGATCCATCTCGTCCTTGGCCATCGAGTCGATCTCGCGCTGCATCGAGAGCAGCGACATCTCCCGCTGGACGAGGTCGTGGACCCGCTTCAGCCGCTCGACCGGATCGATCATCTCGAGCACGTCCTGCGCCTCGTCCACCTTCAGCTCGAGGTTCGAGGCGACGAGGTCGGCGAGGCGGCCCGGGTCCTCCAGGTTGGACGCGATCGTCATGACCTCGGATGGGAGGCTCTTCCCCAGCCCCGCCGCGCGCTCGAGGGCGCGCTTGACCGACCGGACGAGCGCCTCCTTCTCGATCGACGCGCCGTCGAAGGGCCGGTCGGACAGCCGCTCGATCCGCGCCGTCAGATGCGGGCGCGTCGCGGAGATCTCGCGCACGCGCGCCCGGCAGACCCCCTGCACGAGCACGCGGATCCGCTCGTCCGGGAGCTTGAGCATCCTCATGATGACCGCGACGGTTCCGATCTCGTACAGGTCGGCGACCTGGGGGTCCTCCTCGTCCTTGTCCCGCTGGGCGACGAGCAGGATCATCCGGTTCTCGGAGAGAGCGCGGTCCACCGCCTGGATCGAGAGGTCTCGCGCCACGGACAGCGGCGCGATGATGAACGGGAAGACGACCATGTCGCGGAGAGGGAGGACCGGCAGCTCCGCGGGGATCCGGAGATCGGAGTCGGTGGCGGGCTCGTAGGCGCGGCTCATCCCTCGCGCACCTCGATCGCGACCTCTTCGCCGCGGCGGTTGGCGACCTTCGGGAACCGGATGCGGAGGTTGCCGTCCGCGAGACGGGCCTCGGCCTTGTGCGTGTTCACGGGCGCGCCGAGATGGATCACGCGGCGGAAGCGGCCGTAGTCGCGCTCCGCGACGTGGAAGCGGGCCGGACCCGTCACGGCGGGGCGCCGCTTCTCCCCCTTGAGGATCACGTCGCCGCCGTGCGTGGACACGGCGAGATCGGCGGCGGCCACGCCGGGCAGCTCGACCGTCACCAGGAGCGCGTCGTCGGTCTCGACGATGTCCGCCATCGGGATCCAGCTCCCGCTCTCCTTCCCCCCTTCGTCCAGATCGAGGAGGTTGTCGAAGAGCCGGTTGATCTCGCTCTGGATCCGGGCGACCTCCAACATCGAACCCAATCCGCTGGTCATCGGGCGATCCTCACTTCCGCGTGTCGACGAGGTTGCGAAGCTCCGACATGAACTCCTCCACGTCCTCGAACTGCCGGTAGACGGAGGCGAAGCGCACGTACGCGACCTTGTCCAGCTCGCGCAGCCGCTCCATCACGCGCTCGCCGATCGCGCGCGCGGGGATCTCGCGCTCGGTGTTGTCCTGGACCATCTGCTCGACCTCGTCCACGATCGCGGTCAGCGCCTTCGCCGGGACGGGCCGCTTCTCGCAGGCGCGGTGCAGCCCGGCGATCAGCTTCTGGCGCTCGAACGGCTCGCGCCGGCCGTCTTTCTTCACGACGAAGTAGGGGATCTCCTCGACCCGCTCGTAGGAGGTGAACCGCCGCCCGCAGTCGAGGCACTCCCGGCGTCGCCGGATGGCGTCCCCCGCTCCGGTCTCGCGCGAGTCCACGACCTTGTCCTTCAGATGGCCGCAGAACGGGCACCTCATCGCGTCGCCCCCGAGGAGACCGGCGCCGCGCCGAGCGACTTGATCTGACGGGCCGCGGCGACCAGGTCCGACCAGGACACGCCCTCGACGCGCAGGAGCACGGGACCCAGGAGGAGGATCGGCACGACGATCGCGATGTGCACCAGCAGACCGGCACCCGCGGCGATGGTCGGGTCCACGCCGAACAGCCGTGTGAGGCCGAACTGCATCGCGGCGTGGTAGCCGCCCACCCCCCCCGGCGTCGGGATCGCGACTCCCAGCGCCAGCAGCGGGAGCATGACGAGGACGGCGTCGAACCCCACGTCGGCGCCGGAGGCCCGGATCCCGATCCAGGTTCCGAGCGCGATCGTCAGCCAGGCGAGGAGGCTGTGAACGATGATCGGTATCAGGCGGCGCGGCGAGCGGAGCGCCTCCATCCCGGAGGAGAATCCGAGAATCGCGTGGCCCAGCCACCGGACGGGGGCCGCCCGGCGCGCCAGCCACCGCTCGAACGTCGTCCGGCTGGCGGCGATGGCAACGAGGACGACGACGCCGACGGCGATCACCGCGAGAAAGGCGAACGCGGTCGAGCGGATCTTCTCGATGGAGGCTGCCGAGCCCTCCGCGAACCGGGCTCCGAGGCTGCCGGCTGCGAAGAGCGCCATGATCGCCAGGCCGTCGAGGAGGCGGTCGGCGACGACCGAGCCCATGGAAGGGCCGAGCGGCACCGTGGTCCGGGCCGACAGCAGACCGGGTCGCACGACCTCGCCGATCCGGCCGGGGAGGATCCAGGTCGTCAAGTAACCGAGAATCACCGCGACGAACATCGGCCGGAAGGGGACGCGAGGGGCCACCGGGTCGAGCAGCCAGCGCCATCTCCAGACGCGAAAGACGTTGTGGCCAACGTTGACGACGGCCGCGAGGGCGAGCCCGGGCCAGAAAGCTCGCTCGACCGCCTCGCGCAGCCCCGCGCGGCTCGTGTCGTGGAACACCCACCACAGGAGCGCGACCGCGAGGGCGAGCCCCGCGAGCGCTTGCAGGACGGTCTTCATGGCGGCGCCAATCTAGGGCACCGCTCCCGCCGGGTCAATCGACTCGAGGCTCATGTTCGAGCGGTTTCCCCCCATTCTTGGGGTCGAATCCGGCATCCTTTCGCGCGCGGGGGTCATCATCCGGCGTCCCTCGGGGGCTTCGGGCGGACGCGGATCGTCTGGAAACGCTTGAGCTGGACCACGCCCGAGCTGCCTCCCTTCGCGCGTCGAACGTGCTTCCTCGACGTCCAGCGAACGTCCACCGCCGGATCGTCGCGCGCGTCGCTGAACCACGCCGCGAGCGACGCCGCCTCGACGAGGGTCCCGCGCGGGACCTCGGAGCGCCGGTCGGGAGTGCGGATCACGACGTGCGCGCCGGGAACGTCGGCCGCGTGGAGCCACACGTCCTCCGGCGAGGCCAGCTTGAACGTGAGCCGATCGTTGTCGCGGGAGGTCCGGCCGACGAGGATCGTCCAGCCGTCCAGGCTGGTGTGCACGCGCACGCCGGCGAGGCGCGGAGGGGCGGTGGACGCGGCCGCGCGGGCGCCGCGGGTCGCGGCGCCGAGCGCCACCGGGAGGCCCGCATCGCGCATGGCGGATTCCAGCGCGGCGGCATCCGCCTCGCTCGACGCGGGCGCGTGCCGGTCGAGGATCTCCTGGAGCCGGGCCGCGCGGGCCGAAAGCAAGGCCAGACGCCCCCCCGCGAGCCGCCGGCCGCGTCGCGCACGCCGGTGGCGCTCGAACAGCCCGTCCGCGATGTCCGTGAGGGATCGTCCCGGCTCGTCCGGGATCACCACCGCCTCCCCGCTCGGCTCGGCCGGATCGGGAACGGCGATCCTGCCGTCCCCGCGGCGCGCCGAGGCCAGCCCGGCGAGCAGGGCCTCCCCCATGCGTCGATGCCGCTCGGGGTCCTCGAACCCCTCGATCTCGCGACCCACCTTCCCCGCCGCTCCGAGCGTCCTCGCGATCTCTCCCCGGAGGATCGAGCTGAGGGCTGCGATCCGCGTGCGCAGCCGTTGCGCCTGCTCGACCGCCTCGTAGTAGAGCGCCGCGGTCCCCGCGGCCCCCTCGCCGGTGACGCGCTCGACGCCGGCCACCGGCTTACGAGGACGCCAGGGTAGGAGGCGCGCGCTCTCGGGATCGGACGGCGCCTCCACGGCGCACTCCCCCGCTCCGTCGCGCAGCTCATCCAGCCGACGGCGCAACACGCGGCCGAGGGACTCGCCGGTGGCGGCCGATTCGTCGATCACCAGCTGCGCGCCGATGCTCCCGATCCCGAAGAGGCCGCGGCGCAACGCCTCGAGCGCGGGCTCTCCCGCGCCGGCGCGCCCGGCGAGGAATCGATCGATCGCCTCCGCGCTCGAGACGAACGGGTCGAGCAGTCGCGGCGGGAGCGGCCGCGGTGACCACGGCTCGCCGATCGCGCTCCAGCCTCCACCCCGGCGCGCGTGCCGGAGCGCCTCGCGGACGCTCCGTCCCCCGCCGAGGACCACGAGGTTGGCGCCGTGCGTCGCGAGCTCCAGCACGAGGCCGGCCTCCGCCCCGAGATCGAAGCGAAGCGTGCGATCGCTGCCGTCCTTCGTCACCGCGACGACGCGGCGCCCCTCCAGCGCTTTCCCGGCGGCGACCGTGAAGGGATCGGGAGACCACCGAGGACCCCGCCATCGTCGGAGATCCCGGCCGAGCCACGGCCGCTCCGGGTTCATCGACACGATGAAGGCGCGCCGCCCCTCCGGCGTATCGAAGACGAGGCGGAAGCGCTCTCGGGACTGCTGCCCGAATTCGACGAGGATCGAGCCGGTCAGCTCGGCGGATGCTTCGCGCGCCACGCGGGTGAGGACCAGGTTGTCCACCGGCTCACACCCGGTCCGGCGGCCGGCTCAGTGCGCGGTCTTGACTTTCGCGCCGCGGACGGAGTCGCCGAGGGCGGCGTCGATCTCGAGCTCGACCTTCTCGGCCGTCTTGTTCCCGGCCTCGGCGAGCTCGGAGACGAGGAGGAAGCGGGCCCGGTCGAGCATCTTGCGCTCCCGGTAGGACAGGGGCTTGATCTCGGCCAGCACGGTGAGGCTCTTGAGAACCTCCGCGACGGCACGGATGTCGCCGGTCCGCATCTTCTCCGAGTTGGCCTGGAAGCGCCCCTTCCAGTCGTCGTAGGTGGCGACGTCTCCGGTCTTGAGGACGTCCATCACCCGGATGACCTCACGCTTGGTCAGGACCTTGCGCAGTCCGACCGCGATCGTGTTGCCCACCGGCACCATGACCGTGCTGTCCGTGGAGATGATGCGGAGGCAATAGAACGACGAAACGATGTTCCCAACCGACTTCTTCGTGACTTGCTCGATGACTCCCACGCCGTGGTTGGGGTAGACGACCTTGTCACCGACCTTGAAATCCAAGCGGGGCCTCCTCGAGAGTCGCGGCAGTGTAGCCGAAACGAATTGAATCGGCAAGACTTCCGGCTCGCAACGCTTCCGCCCTTGACAGGTCCGAAAGCCGGACGATACGCTCCTGGCCCGCCGCGCCGGAGTGGCGGAATGGCAGACGCAGGGGACTCAAAATCCCCCGATCCTTGCGGTCGTGTGGGTTCAACTCCCACCTCCGGCACCATCGAGGCCTTCCCATGGACACGGTTCGGATCGCAGACGAGACCTGGCGGCTCGAAGATCTCTTCCCCTCGGACGACGCCTTCTGGGAGGCCAAGCGCGAGGTGGACGCCGCCCTCGAGGGGCTCGACCGGTTCGTCGGCTCCCTGGGCGCGTCCCCCGCGAGGCTCGCCGATGCCCTGGAGGCGGTCTCCGGGCAGGGAAAGGCGCTGGCGCGCCTCCACGCCTACGCGTCGATGAGGTCGGACGTCGACCTCCGCGTGGCGGCGTACCAGGGGATGCGCCAGGAGGTCGAGCTCGCCTTCACCGAGATGTCCCGGCGGACCTCCTACGTCCGGCCGGAGATCCTGGCGCTACCGGATGGGGTGGTCGAGGGATTCCTGGAGACCGAGCCGAGACTCGCCCCCTATGCGCACGGCCTCCGCAACCTCCTGCGTCAGAAGGAGCACGTGCTCACGCCGCCGGAAGAGAAGCTGCTGGCGGAGGCCGGTCTCCTGCTCGGCGGACCGAGCCAGATCTTCGGGGTCCTCCACAACGCCGAGATGCCGAGGGCCACGGTCGCCCTCCACGACGGCGAATCGGTGACCCTGACCCCGGCGGCCTTCTCCCGCGTGAGGCCCTCCTCGCATCGTCCGGATCGTGTCGCGGCGACGACGGCCTATTTCGAGGGGTATCGCGGATTCCAGGGGACCTACGGATCCAACCTGTACGAATGCTTGAAGGCGCACGTCTTCCGCGCACGGACCCGCCGGTACGGATCCTCGGTGGAGGCGGCGCTCGACGCCGATCACGTCCCCGTCCGGGTGTACACGAACCTGATCGAGCAGGTGCGCCGGAACCTCCCGTCGCTCCACCGCTACTTCCGGCTTCGGGCGCGGTTCCTGTCCCTCGACGCGCTGACCTACTTCGACCTCCACTGCCCCCTGGTCGCCGGAGCCAAGCGTACGTACGACGTGGCCGCCGCCGAGCGCCTCGTGCTCGAGGCGATGGAGCCGATGGGAGCGGCCTACACCCGGCCGCTCGCCGCCGCCTTCCGCGACCGCTGGATCGACTGGCACCCGGCCCCCGGAAAGCGATCCGGAGCGTACGCCAGCGGAGCGGCGTACGACGTCCACCCGTACATGCTCCTCAACTTCAACGGTGATTTCGAGAGCGTCAGCACGCTCGCGCACGAGGCGGGCCACGCGATGCACTCGCACTTCAGCAACCGCGAGCAGCCCTACCCGTGCGCCGACTACAGCATCTTCGTCGCGGAGGTGGCGTCCACGTTCAACGAGGCGCTGCTCATCGAGCGGCTCCTCGCGACGGAGCAGGGGCGCGACGAGAGGGTCTTCCTCCTCGGCCATTGGCTCGACGGCATCCGCGCCACGCTCTTCCGGCAGACGTTCTTCGCGGAGTTCGAGCTCGACATCCACCGCCGGGCCGAGCGCGGCGAAGCGCTGACCGGGGAATCGCTCTCGACGCTCTACCTCGACCTCCTCCGGACGTATCAGGGACACGATGCGGGAGCGTGCGTCGTCGACGAGGTCGCCGCGGTCGAATGGGCGTGCGTGCCGCACTTCTATTACGACTTCTACGTCTACCAGTACGCGACCGGCATCGTCGCCGCGAACAGCCTCGCCCGCGACGTCCTCGACGGCCGCGAAGGCGCGCGGGAGCGGTACGCCCGCTTCCTCGCCGCGGGGGCCTCGAGCTACCCGCTCGACATCTTGCGTGCGGCCGGGGTCGATCTCGAGTCTCCGCAGCCGTACGAAGCGACGTTCCGCGCGATGGAGCGGAAGCTCGACGCCCTCGAGGAGCTGCTCACGAGCTGAGGCGGAGACCGGTCAGACTCCGGAGGCGCACAGCCACGCCCAGTTCCCGGCGATGGCGACTCCCAGAGCGGCGACCCAAGCGGGCCTCGAGCGATCGGGGAGCGCGGGGATGCGCCCTCCCAAGGTGAGCCACAGCGGCGCGGCGGCCCCGCCGGCGACGAAAGCCGCAGCGGCGCCGGCGGCGAGGGGGTTGAATCGAAGCGCGCCACCGAGGTCGCCATGCAGAAGATGGACCAGCGCCCGTGTCGTCCCGCAGCCGGGGCACGGCCACCCGGTCCAGGCGTGCCACGGGCAGGCCGGAAGCAGCGCGGCGGCGGCGAGCCAGATCGGCCGCATCAAGACGAACAATCCGGCCGCGACCGCCCAGAGGGCGGCGATGCTCCGGTCGTCCCGCGCGGGAGCCCGCCAGATCATTTCGCCTGCTGGAGCACCTGCATCAGGGCCGTCCCGAACATCACCGCGCCGGTGATGATGCAGAAGCAGCACAGGACCAGCGGCGCGATCACGGCGACCGCCGCCTTCCAGCCGTCGGTGCGATGGGCTTCGGCGAGGCCGATCATCTGGAGCACGATCTGCCAGAAGACCGCGATGAGCCCCCCGAGGAAGGGGACCACGACCGCGAGCTGTGCGGTCTCGGCATAGCAGATCACCCGAAGCGTCGCGGCGAAGCCGTGCTTCGCGCCTCCGAGGAGCAGCAGACCGATGTGCACGAGCGCGGTCCAGACGAACAAGGCCACCACCCAGATCAGCGGCGTGATGATCAGGCCGAAGATCACTTCCCCGGCCCCCGGACGGTGGAGCAGCGGAGCGACCGAATCCAGGCGGGAGCCCAGAACGGAACGGAAGAGTCCGATGTAGAAGTCGAAGAAGAGGTAGCTCCAGATCTGGCCGATCAGCGTTCCGAGAAGAACGAATGCGACGAAGTAGGCGATCGGCCGGACAAGGTCCACGGTCAAGCTCATCTTGGCGAACGCCTGGAACGGGCTCCGGAGGATCTGGACCGCCGTCGGCACGATCGACCCGAGACCCGCGTTCGGCTCCTCCCACGGAAGACCGGGGGCCGGCGCGGGGGGTGCCACTGGCGGCAGGGGGGGTATCTCGCTCACTTCTCCTCCTCCTTGAAGCGGGCGAAGTGTAACAGGGAGCCGGCGCTTCTTACTCTTATGAGTCCGGCAGATCGATCGGAACGGGGGTGAAACCGACCGCGTCCGCGGCGACCAGGTGGAAGGCGATCCCTTGGCGCTCGCCTCGCGGGCCGAGCGCGTGATCCGCCCCGTGGAGATGCCCGTAGACGCAGGAGCGGACGCCTCCCGCTCGCAGGATCGCCACGACCTCCGTCGGCGCGCGCCCTTCGATCCACGGCGGGTAGTGGAGCATCGCGACCCGAGGGACCCGCCTCCCGAACCTTCGGTCGGCGTCCGCGATCGACTCCGCCAGGCGGGCGAGCTCCCGCCGGAAGATCGGCTCGTCCGCCGGCTGCGCGAGGGGGTCGTCGGGGGCGAGCCAGCCGCGAGCCCCGACGACGACGCACGTGCCGAGATCAAAGGCGTCGTTCTGGAGCGCCACGCACCCCGGGGGGAGCGCCTGCCGCACGCGCGAGATGCTCGACCACCACGAATCGTGGTTCCCTCGGAGAAGGAGCTTCCGCCCCGTGCGGGAGCCGATCCATTCCAGGTCTCCGCGCGCCTCCTCCAGCGAGCGCGCCCAGGAGAGATCCCCCGCGACGAGGACGTGGTCGTCCGCTCCGACGGAGGCATCCCAGGCAGCCGCCAAGCGGGCGGCGTGATCCCGCCAGATCTCGCCGAAGATATCCATGGGCTTCGCGCCGGACGACGAGAGATGAAGATCCGCGATCGCGAAGAGACGTGACATCGGGGGATGCTAGCAGGACGAGAGGCGGCCCCGTATCATCGGAGCTTCGCCTTTCGGAGACCCGCCGTGACGCCTCTTCCGCGAGCCTGTCTCGTTCTCGCCTCGCTGCTCGTTTCCATCGCCGCGATGAGGGCCGCCGCGCCTCAGCCTCCGGATCCGGAACAGCACCGCGCCTCCAACTATCCGGGGGAGGCGGCATTCGTCGACGTCGGCACCTTGACCGTGGTCTATCCGGCCGGCCCGGGCGAGCCCGTCGAGGCGAACCGCCGCTCCGCCGAGGCACGCGCGAAATGGCTCGTGGCGGTCCACAAGAACAAGGTGGACATCGCGGCGGACGATCAGGTGAGCGAGGAGCAGATGAAAGGGAACCTGCTCGTGCTCGGCTGGGGGAATCGCGTCTGGAACGCGAAGCTGTCCCGGCCGTTCAAGCACGACGACGCGGGGACCTCGTTCCTGGGGATCAAGGAATCCGATCCCGACCTCGACCTGCTCGTCTTCCATCGCAATCCTCTCAACCCGTCCACGTTCGTCGTCTTCTGGTCGCGGATCGATCCGGAGCGGGATCGCTTCCAGGTGCTTCCGCGCGTCGGCTCGGACTGGGCGATGTTCAAGGACTACTGGCCGATCCGGCAGGGGATGTTCCGGCCCGGGAACGCGTGGCCGCCGGCTCGCGACACCACCGCCGAAGGGGACCACACGACCGAATCGTTCGCATCGGCCGGAACCACGGGAACGCTCGACTCCGAGCGGTACCACGTCTACTACGACAAGAGGCACATCGACGACGCGGAGATCCGCGCGATCCTGAAGGCGCGCGAGGCGGCGCTCTCGAAAGCGATCGCCGGCGTCGGCGCGCCGCCGCCGCGGGGATTCCGCGTCCTTCTCCACGTCTACGAGGACGAGAACGACAAGCGGCGCGCGACCGGCGTCGCCGACCCGACCCACGCGATCCTGAGCGATCGCGAGATCCACATGACGCACCGCTTCGCCCGCTCCCCCGCACCGCACGAGGAGATCCACCTCGTCGCACGGGAGGCGTTCGGCCCGACGCCGTTGTCCGCCGTCTACGAAGGGTTCGCCCTCTCGGTCGAGAACCTCTGGCGCGGCGACACGATGGACATGCACGCCGCGCTCCTGCGGAGCGGCGGGCTGCTCCCCGACCTGGCCGCGCTGCTGGACGAGGAGCGCTTCCGCGCGCTCCCGGGGGACTCGGGAATGGCCTCCGCCGGAGTGTTCATGACCTGGATCCGGGAGACCTACGGCAACGCCGGCGTCAAGAAGGCGTTCGCCCTCCAGGATGGCCGCGTCTCGGATCTGGCGGCCGCGCTCGGCGCCACCGAGGCCGCCCTGAACGCCTCGTTCACGGGCTGGGCGGACCGGCGCGTCGCGGCGAAGAAGAGCGAGCTGGACTTCATCGCCGCGGAGCGGCTCGCGCAGGGGAAGCAGATGGCGGGAGACTGGGCCGGGATGGCCGCGGCGCTCCAGCAGGCGCTCCGCGCGAAGCCGGACGATCCTCAGACGCTGTTCAATCTGGCGTCCGCGCAGATGCGGGGCACCGATCTCGGCGGCGCCGAGGCGACGCTCAAGCGGCTGCTCTCGCTCACGCTCCCGCCCGACGGCGCGCGATTCCGGATCTTCGGGCATTACCAGCTCGGGCGCGTTCTGGACATCGCCGGGCGGCGAGCCGAGGCGCTGGCGGAGTACGACAAGGTCCTCGCGCTGCCGGACGACCACGGCGCGCACGACCTCGCGCGCGAGCGCAAGCTGTCCCCGGCGACACGGGACCAGCTCGACTGAGGGTCAGGCGGCCTCGCGCGTGGGGAGCACGAGCGTGAACGTCGCCCCCTTCCCCGGATCGGATCGGTACCAGACGCTCCCGCCGTGCGCTTCGGCGATCATGCGAACGAGCGGGAGCCCGAGTCCCGAGCCCCCGGGCTTCGTCGTGACCCGCGTGTCGAACAGCTTCTCGGCGAGGTCCTGGGGGAGCCCGGGACCGGTATCGGTCACGCTCACCCGCAACAGACCGTTCGACGACGACGTCTGAAGGGCGACGCGTCCGCCCTGGGGCATCGCCTGGATCGCGTTCAACACCAGATTGAGGACGGCCTGCTGGAGACGGTCCGGCACCCCGAACACCGGAGGCAGGTCCCCGTCGGCCTCGAACCGGATCTCGACCCGGGCCTTCATGGCGGCGTACGAGAGCAGCTGGATCACGCGGCGGCAGAGGTCGCGCACGTCGACCGGGACGGGCTCGGGGGCCGAGCGCAAGAGCCCGAGATAGTTGTTGAGGAGATCGGTGAGACGACGCGTCTCCTCCTGGATCGTCTGGAGGGACTCCGAGATCGCGCGCTCCGCCGCCGCCGTCGCGGGCTGCCCCACGTATTGCTGCACGACGCCCGCGTTCAAGCCGATCGAGTGCAGCGGGTTGCGGATCTCGTGCGCGAGGCTCCCCGCGAGATGCGCGAGCACCGCGAAGCGACCCGCCTCGAGCAGGTGCGCCTCGACCTTGCGGAGCGTCGCGAGATCGCGCATGAGCACCAGCGTCCCCGATGCCCCGGGGCGGGGCTCGAACGGGACCTCGGTGAGCTGCACGGGGATCGGATCGCCTCCGTCGCGCCGGATCTCGACGCTTCGCGCCGCGAGCACCGAGCCGGCGGCCCAGCCGATGTTGAGCTCGGGATGGCCGTCCAGAGCCGCGCGGACGGCGCCCTCGCTCGCCATCTCGTAGTCCACGCCGAGGATCCGGAGCGCCGCGGCGTTCCACGCGGCCGGGGCGCCGCGCTCGTCGATGACGATCATGCCGTCCTCGAGCGACTGCGAGAGCGTCGCGAGGAGCGCCTCGCGCTCGCGGCCGCGGGAGTCCAGCGCCTCGAGCCGGCCTCCCATCTCGTTGATCGCCGAGACCGCCGACGCGAGCTCGCCCCCGAGGCCGAGCCGCTTGGCGTCGAGGCCGCCCCGGAATCCTCGCTCGCGGAAGTCGGTCAGCGCGCTGTCGAGCCGGCGCACCGGCAACGCGGTGAGCGCCGCTACGAGGATCCCGCCCGCCACGCCCGCGAGCAGGAACATGAACAGCGGGAGCATCGAATCACGCGGCGAGACCGACGGCGGCGTGAGCTGCGGCAGGCGCGCGAGCAGCGCCGCGTCGGGGGCGAAGTCGATGATCAACGAGCCGAGCCGCCGCCGCTCCCCCTGCCCCCCTCGGGGCTCGTCGAAGATCGGCATCATGACCTCGGTCAGGTTCCCCCCGGTTCCCGACGGCTTCGTCCGGCGGACCATCTGGTCGGACGCCAAGAACGAGGCGTTCTCCCCTCCGGTGAACGTGAGGTCGAGCACGGAGGGCTGATTCGCGTACTGGATCCTCCGGTCGCGGTCGAGGACGAGGAACGACGTCACGCTCGGGATCTCGCGAAGGATCGCGTTGAGCCCGAACACGATCCGGTCCTGGTCCCGCTCCTTGACCTCGGGCTGCCGCTCGAGCCGCAGCAGGAGCGCGCGGGCGATCTCGGTCGCCGATCCGAGGAAGAGCTGCTCGGACGGGAGGGTGGCGAAGCTCCGCTCCCAGCGCTCGTAGTAGCGGTGAAAGGACTGGCGGACCAGCATCAGCGCGAGCAGGCCCATGGCGATCGTGAAGACCGCGTTGACCACGAAGATGCGAAGGGAGAGCGGCGATCTCACAGCTCGAACTTCTTGACCTTGTTGTGCATCGTCTTCAGCGAGATGCCGAGGATCTTGGCCGCACGGGTCTTGTTGCCGGAGGTGTGCAGCAGCGTGGTGCGGATCATCTCCCGCTCGGCGTGGTCCATCGAGGTGCCGACCGGAAGGGAGACGACTTCGCCGACCTCCGCGCCTCCTCCGTTCCCGGACGCCGCCGCGGCGACGGTCGGGACCGGGATCGCGCCCGCCGAGCGCTGGACCTCGACGGGAAGATGCTCGGGGAGGATCTGGCGCCCCGCCGCAAGCAGGGCGGACCGCTCGAGCGCGTTCTTGAGCTCCCGCACGTTCCCGGGCCAGCTGTGGGCGAGCAGCAGCTCGAGCGTCCGCGCGGCGAGCGGGGACACCGACGTCGCGTTCCGGGCCGCGTATTCTTCCGCGAAGTACCGGGCGAGGTCGGGAATGTCCTCGCGTCGCTCCCGCAGCGGGGGGAGCACGATCGTGAACACGTTCAGCCTGTAGTAAAGGTCCTCGCGCAGTCTGCCTTCCGCGATCGCCCTCATCGGGTCGCGGTTGGTCGCGGTGATCACGCGGACGTCCGACTCGATGATGTCCCGCCCGCCGACCCTGCGGAATCGCTGCTCCTGGAGGACGCGAAGGAGCTTCGCCTGGAGCAGCTCGTCCATCTCGGCGATCTCGTCGAGGAAGAGCGTCCCCCGGTGCGCCATCTCGAAGCAGCCGATCTTCCGCTGCACGGCGCCCGTGAACGCGCCCCGCTCGTGGCCGAAGATCTCGCTCTCGAGCAGCGTCGCAGGGATCGCCGCGCAGTTGATCGCCACGAACTCGTTCTTCCGCCGGGGGGAGAGATCGTGGAGCGTCTGGGCCACGAGCTCCTTCCCGGTGCCGCTCTCCCCGACGATGAGGACGGAGAGCGTCGACGGGGCGACCTGCTCGATCTGGCGATAGACGGCGCGGATCGCCTCGGAGCTCCCGCGGAGGCGGCCGAACGCTCCCCGCTCGCGCAGCTCCGCCCGCAGCCGCCGGTTCTCGGCGATGAGCTCACGGGTCCCGGCGAGCTTCTCGAGGAGGATCTTCAGCTTCGCCGGCTCGACCGGCTTCTCGAGGAAATCGTGGGCGCCGAGCTTCACCGCCTCGACCGCGGCCTCGATCGTCCCCTGCCCCGAGAAGACGATGACCGGGATCGCGTACTGCTCCTGGAGCCGGCGCACGAACTCGAGCCCGTCGATGCCGGGCATGACCAGGTCGGTGATGACCGCGCTAGGACGCTCCCGCTCGATCCGGACCAGCGCCTCGTCGGCCGAGGCCGCCGCTTCGGATTCGTACCCCCAGGCCTGGAGCAGCCTCCGCAGCCCCTCCCGAGCCCCGGATTCGTCGTCCACGACGAGTATGCGGTCGCCCATGGGAAGAGACCTCAAGCCGGGAGAGTCCAGTGTGACACGCTCTCCGGCGGACGACCATGTAAGACCTACGTGTTCTAGCCCCGGTCAGCGAAGTTTCGACATGATCCTGAGGAGGAGGGAAAGGAACAACGAGCCGGTTCCCAGGGCTGCCCCTACGCTCAGAACGATCGACCCCACGAGGAGGAGAAGCTGCATTTTCAACTCCTTGGCGCGGAACCTCACGGTCCCGGCCCAGGTGGTCGTCTCAGGACATTCCCGGGCCGGGCTCAACCTAACTGCAATACGGTTGCCATTCAAGCTCAATAACTATCTGGGTTTGTCGCTACCGCATCCCGCGCGGCAGACGTGCTTCTGCGCGAGCCGACGCGGGGTATATTCCCGCCCCCATGCACGGCCCGCCCAGTTCAGTTTCCGGAACCCGATCACGACTTTGGAGCGCAGGCGGCGTCGCCCTCGCGGGCCTTCTCACGCTCTCCTGCGGCAAGGACAAGCCCGCGCCCGCGAGCGCGCCGGGAGAGGGAGCACAAGGCACCGTCGGCAGCTCCGCCGGACGATTCGCCGGGTCCGAGGCGTGTCGGGAGTGCCACGCTGCCGAGTTCTCGGCGTGGAGCCGCAGCAGGCACCGCGCGACCCTCAGGGCCTGGAAGACGGGGGAGCCGCTGCGGCTTGCCGGCGCCGACCTCCCGGAGTCGTTCCGCGTCGGGGCGGACGGCACGGTTTCGGGGCCGGGCCCGGACGGACACCCGCTGCCCGGACACGTCGAATTCCTGATCGGCGGCCGGCGCCGCGAGGAGGCCTTCGTCCGGCTCGCCGACGGCAGGCTCCAGATCTTCCCCGTCGCATACGACGTGGATGCGGGACGCCCGTTCGAGCCGGTGCGCGCCCTTGCCAAAGGAGCGGCCCCTCCGGCGGACTCGATCGAGTTCTGGACGCGGGTCGGGAGGAACGCCGACGTCGCCTGTTACGGCTGTCACGCCACCGGACAGATCCTCGTCGTCGCGGGACGCTCGCCGGAGGGGCTCGCGCTCCCGACCTCGCGCTGGTCGGAGCCGGGGGTCGGCTGCGAGGGTTGCCACGGACCCGGAGGGGGCCACGCCGCCTCGGCACGCAAGGGGAAGGCCGATGTCGCCGAGCTCCGCATGCGGACCGGCGCGACCGACACCATGGACGCCTGCGCGCTCTGTCACGGACTGCGCGACGTGCTGCCGTCGCCGTTCGGGAGCGCGCCGGCCCATCGCTACGGCGAGACGATCGTCACCGCGGCCGATCCCCTTCTCTCGATCGGATCGAACATCGAGTTCCGCGAGCCGTTCTTCCCCGACCTTCGCCCGGCCACCTACCAGCAGGAGGCGATCGCGTTCTCCCAGTCGGGGTGCGCGCTGCGCGGCGGCCTGCGATGCGCGGCCTGTCACGACACGCACTCGGGGGAGCCGACGACCGCGCTCGCGGGCAGCGACGGGGGGGACGGGATCTGCGCCCCCTGTCACGCCGCCATCGCGGCGCTCGGCGAGCGCCACACGCTCCATCCCGCAGCGACTTCCGGAAGCCGCTGCCTCGACTGCCACATGGCGAAGATCCTCCGTGGACCGACCCGCGTGCCGGCGCGGGACCACTCGATGTCCCCACCGGTGGCGGCGACGGGCCAGGTTCCCGCCGCCTGCGCGTCCTGCCACACGGGAGGCTCCTCGGCGGCGTCCGTCGTCGCCGCGTGGAAGCGGCGCACCCCCGGCCCCGCCGCCGCGCGCCGGCGGGAGCTGGAGGACGCTTTCGAGGGAGCGAGCGCGGGGCGCTCCTCCGGTGCCGCGGGGCTCGCCCGCGTCGCGGAGGACGCGGGGCGCGGATGGTTCCTGAGGTGGGCGGCGATCCAGCACCTGGGGGCGACGTCGGCGAAGCTGCCGCCCGCCGCGCTCGCCTCGCTACGCCGGTCGCTCGCGGATCCCAACCCGGCGCTCCGCCGCGCCGCCGCGCATGCCCTCGGCCGCGTCGGCGAGCCCGCCGACATCGAAGCGTTGCAGCGAGCCACCGCCGACGGCGATCCGTGGACGGCGCTCGAGTCCGCGCACGCCATGGGACAGCTCGGCGCCCCCACCTCGGGTGCGCGGCTCCTCCAGCTCCTCAAACGACCCGACCTCATCGCCGACGCCCGCGCCCAGTACATCTACGGCCACGCCTGTCTCGTCGGGCAGGACGCGCCTCGAGCCGAGAAAGCGCTCCGCCGCGCGCTGGAGCTGAACCCGATGATGGTCGGGGCGATCAACGACCTCGGGCTCGCGCTCGTCGCTCAGGGGAAGCGGGACGAGGCCCGCGCGGCGTGGCGGCGCGCGCTCGAGATCAACCCCCGGTTCAGCGCGGCGCGTCAGAACTTGGACGCCGCGGTGGAGCCGCAGGCCACGCGCTGAGACGTCAGTCGCGGCCGAGCCACCTCGAGAAGACGGACCTCTTCCGCTGCGGCGGGTCGGGGAGCGGCGGGAGCTCCGGATCGCGTCCCTCGAGGAGCGCGCGCGGCGTGCCCTCGACCATGAGGTGCGCGGACTGCTCACCACCCGCCCAGGAGGCGAGGCGAGGCATTGCCGCCGTGAGGACGGGGGGGCGTCCCCGCGTATTGTGGGCGTCCGACGCCATGACGTGGACGAGGCGCTTGCGCACGAGCTCCTCGGAGAACACCTCGATGTCGCTGCCGAACAGCCCCGTGATGCTCCCCGTCGTGATCTGGCCGAAGGCGCCGAGGCGGATCACGGCTTCGTACCGGCGCACGTCGTCCTGGAAGAAGCGGATCCGCTCCGGGTGCGCGAAGAGCACCTGAAGGCCCGCCAGGCGCATCCGGAACACGAAGTCCTCCAGGTCGATCGGGTACTGGCTCATGGAGAGCTCGAAGAGCACCGTCTTGCCGTTGTCGGCGAGCGTGGTGGCGTGCCCGGCTTGGACCCGCTCGATGAGGTCGGCGCACATGTGGATCTCCGCGCCGGGCAGGACCTCGAGACCGATCCCCTCCTGCGCGAGCCGCGCGCGGAGCGCGGCCACCCCCGCGACCACGTCCTGGCGCGCGTTGACGTAGAAGCCGTCGCGATAGTGAGGCGTGGCCACGACGGTGCGAACGCCGTCGTCCACGGCGACGCGGGCGAAGTCGATCGCGTCCTCCATCGTCTTCACGCCGTCGTCGACGCCGGGAAGGATGTGCGTGTGGAGATCGATCACGCAGGCTCCCCCTGCCGGTCCTCGGCGCCGAGCGGGCGCGTCATCAGGCGCAGCACAGCCTGCCGCGGATCGCCGTCCTCGTAGAGGATGCGGTGGACCTCCTCCACGATCGGCATCTCGACGCCGGCCTTCGCGGCGAGCGCGCGCGCCGAGCGAGCGGTGCGGATCCCCTCGGCGACCTGGTGCATCCGCGCGGCGACGTCGGCGAGCCGCTCGCCGCGGCCGAGCGCCTGCCCGACGCGGCGGTTGCGCGACAATCCTCCCGTGCACGTGAGCACGAGGTCCCCCAGCGCAGCGATCCCGGAGAAGGTCTCCGGCGCGCCCCCGAGGGCGACGCCGAGCCGGCGCATCTCCGCGAGCCCTCGCGTGACGAGCGCCGCGATCGTGTTGGTCCCGAACCCGAGCCCGTCCACGATCCCGGCGGCGATCGCGACGACGTTCTTGAGCGCGGCGGCGACCTGGACCCCGACGAGGTCGGCGTTGGTGTAGAGGCGGAGCGTCGTCCCCGAAAGCCGGTCCTGCACCGCGCGCGCGAGCGACGGATCCCGAGCCGCGAGCACAGCGACGGTGGGGATCCCGCGCGCGACCTCCTCGGCGAACGTGGGACCGGAGAGCGCCGCGACCGGCGTCCCCTCCGGCAGGGACGCGGCGGCGACCTCGGTCGGGAGCATCAGGCTCCCCTCCTCGATCCCCTTCGACGCGACGACGACCGGGGGCTTCGCCTCGGCCAGCGCGCCGCGCATCGACTCGTAGACGCCGCGGGCGAACGGCGTCGGGACCGCGACCACGACGAGCGACGTCTCCGCGAGGGCGCTCGCGAGGTCGCCGGTGGGAACGACGGTGCGCGGAACCTGGATCCCGGGAAGGTAGGCGGGGTTGTCCCGGCGCTCCTCCATCCGTCGCACGAGGTCACCCTCGTGGATCCAGAGACGCACGGGGATCCCCCGCCCCCCGAGATTGACGGCCAGCGCCGTGCCCCAAGCGCCGCCCCCCACGATCGTGACCGGGTCCAACGTCACGGCGAACGACCCCCTCCGGCGGACCCCCGATTCCCGATCCGTGGCTCCGTCCCCGCGCGCATCCTCTCAAAGTTCTCGCGATGACGCCACGCGATCAGCGCCGCGATCGAGGCCGCGGCGATCGCCACGCGTCCCCCGGCCCCGGCAACGAGGGCGGCGACGGGAAGCGCCGCCGCCGCGGCGACCGAGCCGAGCGAGATCCATCGCGTCCACGCGACGACGACGACGAACACCGCGGCGGCTCCGAGCGCGCCCCACGGCGTCAGCGCGCCGAACGCGCCGGCGGCCGCCGCGACTCCGCGCCCGCCCCGGCCTCGGAGCCATGGCGAATAGACGTGCCCCACGACCGCGCCGATCGCCGCGGGAACCGCGGCGCCGTCCCCCCGTAATCGCGTCGCGATCGCCACCCCGGCGGCGCCTTTCCCGATCTCCAGGACGAGCGCGAGGATGCCCCATCCGCGGCCGGCGGTCCGATCGACGTTCGACGCTCCGGGATTGCCGCTCCCCTCTTTCCTGAGGTCGCGACCGGTCGCGAACCGGTGCACGAGCCACGCGAACGGAAGGCTCCCCGCGATCGCGCCGCAGAGGAGTCCGGCGAGCGCGTCCCTCATGGGGCGAGCGGGTACGAGGCCTGCTCGACGTAGCGCGCGCCCCCCGGCCCGGTGTCGCTGCGGTACAGCACGAGCCGGTCGGCGACGAACGTGCCGAGCTCGCGTGCCGGGACCTCGGCGACGGGACCGGCCCGCGACTCCGGCCGCGCGCGGGCGAGCGTGACGTGCGCCGCGTAAGGGCGCGTCTCGGGGGGGAACCCGAAGCCGCACGCGGCCCGCTCGATCCGCTCGGCGAGCGTCGTCAGAGGATGACCGGGGCCCCGGTCCTCGAGCCCGATCCACAGCACCCGGGGGCGACGGAGGTCGGGGAAGGCCCCGACGCGACCGAGCACGAGCGGGATCGCCCCGACCCCGCGCGCCGCGGAGCGCCAGCCCGGATCGCACGCGGCCGCCCGCGGGGGATCGACGCCGCCGAGGAACTTCACCGTCGCGTGCAGCCCATCCTCGCGGACGAGACGCCAGGCCTTCGGGTCGAGCGCGAGGCTCGCCCGAACGTCGACGATGGCGGGCCGGAGCGCCGGCGGGACCGGGATGGCGAGGAACAGGCGATTCAATCGAGCAGCCGCCGGCGGAGGAGATCGAGAGCGACCGCGACCGCCCGGCGACGGATCACGCCGCGTTCCCCCGGCCAATTCGAGTGGACGGCGCGCCCGGCCCCGCCGTCGTCGAGAGCGACGTGCACGGTACCCACGGGTTTCTCGAGGCTCCCGCCCGTCGGTCCGGCCACACCGGTGATCCCCAAACCGAAGTCGGCGCCGAAGACGCGTCGCGCGCCGGCCGCGAGCGCCCGCGCGACGGGCTCGCTCACCGCTCCGTGCGCCTCGATCAGATCCGCCGACACGCCCGCGAGCGATGTCTTGACGTCGTTCGCATAGCAGACCAGGGCGCCGCGGAACCAGGCCGATGACCCGGGCACGTCGGTGAGCGCGGCACCGAGAAGGCCTCCGGTGCAGGACTCGGCGCCGGCGACCGTCGCGCCTCGCCGAAGGCACAACGACCCGACCACGGCCGCGAGCGTGTCGTTCCCCGTGCCGAACACGTCCCGCCCCAGCCGTGCGCGCATGGCGTCCGCGAGCGCGTCCACGCGGCGGCGGGCCTCCTCGGGATCGGCCGCCCTCGCGGTCAGGAGCAGCTCCACGGTCCCCGAGCTCGCGAGGATCGTCGTCTCGGTGCCCTCCGCCGCGTAGAGATCCCGGACGCGCTCGTCGACGTACGACTCCGGGCGGCCGGCGATCCGGAGCGTCGTGCGGGCGATCGACCGTCCCACGCCTGCGGTCAGGCGCGGCGCGACGGACCGGTCGAACATCGCGCGCATCTCCTCGGGGACGCCGGGCAGCGCGACGACGAGCTTTCCGTCCCGCTCCGCGAGGATCCCCGGCGCGGAGCCGACCGGATTCGCGATCCACGCGGCGCCGGAGGGACGGTCCGCCTGCTTCGCCTGTCCCGCTCCCGCGGTGCGGCCGCGCGCCGTGAACATCGCGACGATCGTCTCCGCCATCGCCGGATCCCGGGCGAGCGGCGCATCGAGGGCGAGCGCGAGCGCCTCGCGCGTGCGGTCGTCCTCGGTCGGGCCGAGGCCGCCCGTGAGGATCACCGCTGCTGCGTCGCCGAGGCCGCGCCGGACGAGCCCGGCGATCTTCCCCGGATCGTCCTCCACGCGCGCCCGCCAACAGGTCTCGACTCCCAGGTCGGCGAGGCGGCGGATCAGCCAGTCGCCGTTCCCGTCCTGCCGCAGGCCGGCGACCAGCTCGGACCCGACGGCGAGGACCGCGGCGTTCACGCGCGACCCGGCGCGCTCACCGCCCGATCTCCCCCGCCCCGCGGCGCCCCGCGCCCTCCTGCGAGTCCAGCTTCCAGATCTCGGCGAGCCACCGCTTCGCCTCGTCGAAGTCGCGGCCGGCGAGCGCGCGTCGCGCGAGCATGAAACGGGCCTCCACGTTCTCCGGGTCGCCGCGAAGCGCGTTGCGGAAGGCCTGCGTCGCGGAGGCCTCGTCCCCCGCCGCCTCGCGGAGCCGCCCCTTCACCGCCCACGCGGCGCCATGCTCCGGATGGTCGGATAGGAGCGCGTCGATCTCGCCTTCGGCGCCGGCGAGGTCGCCCGTGAGCCAGAGAGCCCGTGCGTGGAGGTAGCGGATCTGGGGGTCGGACGGCGCGAGCGCGAGGGCGCGGCCGTAGGCGTCGAGCGCCTCGCGCGGACGGTCCATGCGGAGGCGGAGCGTGCCGAGCGTGGCCCATGTCTCCGGGCGCGGAAGGAGCTCCGCGGACATCCGGTAGTCGCGCTCCGCCGGGATCAGGTCCGACAGCCGGTCGAGGAAGCGACCGCGCTCGGCGAGCGCTTCCGCGCGAACCTCCGGACGCTCGGTGGCGATCGCTCCGAACACCTCCACCGCATCCTCGAACCGGCGCGAGGCGGTGAACGCGCGCGACAAGAACGGGATCGCCTCGCGGCAAGGCTCGGGCGCCGCGCACGACGCGGTCAGGCGCGCGACGGCGCCGACGGGATCGGCCGCCGCGAGCCTGGCCCTCCCTTCCTGGAGAGCCGCGGGCGCGTCCGAGGCGGTTCCCGGGATGCGCGCCTCGGCGTCGCAGCCCGCGAGCACGACCATCGCGGCGGCTGCCGCCGCCGCGCGGCGGCCGTGCGGCGAGCCCCGCCGGCGCACGAGCGCCGTGGCGAGGGCGAGCACGGAGACGGCGACGCAGGCCAGCGCGAACGCGTCGCGGCTCCTCGCGTAGACCGTCACGCCCGGCGACCCCAGCAGGACCCGGTCGATCAGCACGCCGCGATCGAAGATCGTCCCCCCGCGCTCGCCGCGGAGCACGTGCCGCACGCGCCCTTCCGGATCGATGAAGCCGGAGATCCCGGAATTGCCGCAGCGAACGTAGGCGATGCGGTTCTCCACGGCGCGGAGCATCGAGACGCGCAGGAGCTGCTCCTGGATCGGGCCGCCGACCGCGCGCTCGCTGGTGATGTTGACCAGGAAACGGGCGCCCATCCGCGCCGCCTCGGCTGGACCTGGAGGATACGCGTTCTCGACGCAGATCAAGGCGGCGAACGGAAGCGCCGCGCCGCGCCAGGGGAGATTCAGGAGGACCGTCTCGGTCCCCGCCCACCCGGTCGGCACGAACCCCCAGCCCTTCCGCACGAGCATGCGCTGGAATCGCCAGACCGCCGGGAGCGCGTTCTTCAGCCACGCGTCGGCGGGGACCATCTCCGACCAGGGGAAGAGAACCTGCTTCCGGGCCTCGCCGCGAATCCCCCCCATCGCATCGACGAGGAACGCGGAGTTGGTCGTGCGCCCCGGAGCCTCCGCAGGCTTCCCCATGCCGCCGACGAGGAGGAGCGCGTCCTTCTCGCGCCCCAAGCGCGCGAGATCCGGAACGTACATGCCCGGCCGGCGGAGGTTGTCGAGGATCGCGTTCTCGGGCCAGACGATCAGGTCCGTCTCGCCCGCGGGGACCCGCTCGTCCGTGAAGATGACCTGCGCGAGGTGGACGCCGACCGCGTTCCTCTCGCTGTGCTCGACGTTCGGCTGCACCACCGCCACGCGTGGCCCTTCGTCGTCGCGCGCGCCGGCGAGCCGGAACGCTCCATAGGCGAGGGACGCGACGAGCAGCCCCGCGAGCGCGAGCGAGCAACGCACGAGGCGCCGCCGGGTCGCGGGCTCGATCCCGGCCGCGCCGCGGTCGCGCCAGGCGACCCACGCGTCGGCGACGAGCCCGTTGACGGACGCGACGAGGAACGAGACGCCGTAGACGCCGGTCACGTCGGCGAGCTGGACGAGCGGTGTGACGCGTGCCTGGGAGTACCCGAGCGCGTAGAGGTCGAAGTGGGCGAGCGTGAACGTCGAGCGGCACCACTCGACGGCGACCCAGATGATGGGCACCGAGAGCGTCCTCGGCCATCCGAGCCCGCGATGAATGCCCCGGAGCAGGAAGGGGAACGGCAGCCAAGGGACGAACATCACGAGCGCCATCGCCGGCGGCACGAACGCGCCGAAGTTGGCGGTGGACGGGTACTGGAGCATCCACCCGATCCATGCGGCGACGACGAACCAGAGGGGGGACGCGGGGGGCTCGCGGTCGTCGGCGTAGAGCAGCACCCACGGGACGAGCGCGACGTAGGGGAGGAGGATCAGGGACGGGGTCCAGGCGTAGAGCCCGAGCAGAATCGGCGTCAGCAGCGCGAGCGCCCCGCGCCGAAGAAAGCGCCGGGCTGCGCCGTGGTCGGACGTGGACACCAAGCCTTTTCTCCCGCGACGGCAGCGGGAGTCAGTCTAGCAGGAGCCGCCGCTCAGGGGACGAGGCTCGGCGCGTACGTCGCCGTGATGGACAGCGTGTTGAACGGCGTGATGTCGTCGGTGATCGTCCGCGGTTTGGCGAACTTGATCAGCTTCGTCACCGTCCCGCGCGCCGTGTCGTACGTCACCTGGATCGTCCCGTCGGGAAGGACCGTGATCGACGGGGCGAAGGCGTCGTCGGTCGTGTCCGAGACCCGGAACGGCATCATCCAGTGGGTCGAGAGGAAGATCGAGAGGTTGACTTGGGCCGCACCCGTCCCGCGGCTGAGCCACACCATGTGGGTGCGTCCCCCGGCGTCGAACGCGATCGCCGGGTCCACCGCGTCGTCGGGCCCGGGGCCCGGCTCGATCGTCGAGACGGGCGACCACGCGGTGCCCATCCACCGCGACCAGACGAGGTCGTAGTCGTGGCCGTTGAAGCGGCTCCAGACGACCCAGGGCCAACGCTGCTGCGCCGCGTTCTCCGCGACGAGCGGAAACAGATCCCCGGTGAGGTCCCCCGCCGGGTTCAGCGGATGGTAGTTGAGCTTGACCCTGTTGATCGCCCAGATGCGGAGGTTGCTCTTCACCGAGGCCGTGGTGAAGATGACCGTGCGGAGGTAGTTGCCGAAGGCGTCGGTCTCGGCCGACACCTCGGCCTGCAGCGGCATGCTCGGCGCCAGCAGCGCGAGGGCGCCGACAGCGATCAGCCTACATGCGGTTTTCATGGTCGAACCTCCGATGCTTGGCGATCCAGCGATCGAACTCGTCCACTTCCGGGAAGCGTCGTTCGAGGAGGGAGCGAAGGTGGCGGAGACGCCCGAACGCGATCTTCTCGCGGGTCCCGTTCCCGTCCTGCCGGGCGGAGACCCAGCGGTGGTACGAATTGAGGAAGAGAATGTCGTGATAGGGGGTCTGGGAATCCGAGGCGAGCGCGTCCGATTCCATCAGCGCGCGCGACGCTCGCTGCGTCTCGCCCCGCTGCTCGTACGCCTCCGCGATGCGCGTGGCGGATAGCGCCGCGATGCGACGGAACCCCTTGTCCCTCGCCCGCGCGTGCGCATCCTGTAGCCGCGCCATTCCCTCGGCGAACCGGTGAGCCTTCACGAGGCACCCGCCGAGGTTCGTCAGCACCATGAGCGCGAGCTCCGGAGTGGCCTCGACCGACTGCAGGAGCTCGGCCGCCCTCTCGTAGTACGAGAGCGCCCTCTCGATGTCGCTCGTCTCGTGGATGTTCCCGAGCGTGTTCAGGGCGGCGGCCTGGGTCGCGGCGTCGCCGTCCTCGAGCGCGAGGTCCAGACTCTCGCGGGCGAGGACCTGGGCGAGGTAGAGGTCCCCCAGCTCGCGGCACACGAAGCTCAGCTGGAGGAGCGCGCGAACCTGCACGCGACGCCCGGTCTCCTCGCGGAGCTTGAGGATCTCGCGCAGCTCGCGCTCGCACATGCTCAGCTTTCCGAGGGCCTTCAACGCGGCCGCCATGCGCCAGCGCGCTTCCGCCATCCGCTCGGCCGGGGAGGGGAAGCGGTCCGCCGCGATCTCGAGCGCCTTCTCGAACGTCACGAAGGCCCGGCCGTGGTCCCCTCGTGCGAAGTCCTCGGCGCCCATCGCGAGCAGCTCGTCGTAATCATTGCTTTCCGGCTTGTAGCGCTCGAACTCCTCGAGGTCGAGAACGTCCGAGAAGTTCTGCACCGAGACGTTGAAGATCCTCGCGAGCGCCCGCAGCTTGTCGAACGACGGAAGAGCCTTGCCTTTCTCGAATCGCGAGAGCTGGGAATTGTCGATCGCCTCGCCGAGCGACGTGGCCTTCTCCTCGACCTTCCTCAGTGTGTAGCCGTATCCTTCACGAAGACGTCGGAGGTGTTGGCCTAATCGCGCCGACGGACGACCCTCGATCGACCTTGCTCCTCCGATGCCGCCCGGCGGTGCTCCCGACGCCTCGGTGCGGTAAGTCGTTTCGCGGCTCATGTGCCCCCCCGGATCGCGTTTCGCCCCCTCTGGGACCTCGGACACAGTGCCCCCCGTTTATGCCGATCGGATGGAAGAGTCAACGGGTTTCTGGGTCCGTCCGCAAACTTGCGGACGTCTCGTCCGCGCTTGACCGCGCATGCAAGTCTCCGTACATTCACGCACTTACAGGAGGAGCTTCGGGTGGCGACCCTCAGACTCGTGCCTCCGCCACGAGTCCCCCCATTCTTCGAACGGATCAAGTTCGATACCTCCCTTGAAGCTCAGGCGTTTCGGCAGCTCGCGGCGCTGGATATCGAAGCCTGTCGTGCGAGCTTCGGCCGTCTCGTCGATCAGATCGATGCCCGGGGAGGCGGCGCCTCCGACCGGGAGATCGTGCTCCTGATCGCCGACGTTCTCCAGCGCGTCAACCGCCGCCTCCACCGCCCCCCGGACGGAGAGTCGGACTGCCAGCACAACCGGGCGGACCTGATCGCGCAGCTCGCCGGTCACGAGAGCGCGGAGCGCGCGCGACAGGAGTTCGGTCCCACGCTCCAGCGGCTGCTGTCGGTGCTCCAAACCCCGGCGAAGGCGCATCCGCTGGTCGAGAAGGCGCAGAACTACATCGACGAGAACTATCAGCGCCGTCTCTCGCTGTCCGGGATCGCGCGCACGCTCCACGTCTCGCCGAACTACCTGTCCCGTGTCTTCCGCCGGGAGGCGGGGGTCACCCTCACGGCGCAGATCCACCATGCCCGCCTCGAGCATGCGCGTTTGCTCCTCGCGGCCGGAGACCGTAGCATCTCCGAGATCGCGTATTTGGTGGGCTATCAGAACTATCGGGACTTCTACCGGAACTTCGTGAAGTACGAGCGAGCTTCGCCTCGGCAGGCACGGCGCTCGATGAGCCGCATCGAGACCGCGTTGCCGGGGCTCTCCCTGGAGTAGCGCCCATGACGACCCCCCCGCGCGAGCGCCGGCTCTCGGCCGCGCTCGCGGTCCTCGCCCTGTCTCTGTCGCCCGCGCTCGCCGACCCGGCGCCCGCCGAAGTTCCCGGGAAGGAATCGGGGTCGCGCGTCCGCGAGCTGCGCGCGCTCGCCGCCAAGGGACCTCAGAGCGCGCCGTCGCTCGTCGCGGCGCTGAAGGATCCGAGCGCTTCGGTTCGGGCCGCCGCGGTGCAGCTCCTGGCGAGCGTCAAGAAGCGACCCGCGGTCGCGGACATCGCCCCGCTCGTCTCCGACCCCGACGAGATCGTCGCCGTGGCGGCCGTCGGCGCCCTGTTCGACCTGGGCGGGGAGGCGACGCTCGCTCCCCTGCGCCGTGCCCTCGCCTCCCCGTCGGAGCGCGTGAGGAAGGAGACCGCCTCGTACGCCGGCGTCGCGCGCGACGCCCGGCTCGTGCCGGAGCTGGGAGCGCTTCTCTCGGACGAGAGCATCACCGTGCGCCGGACGGCGCTCGAGTCGCTGCGCGCGATCGGGGAGCCGTCCACCTTCCCGTTCCTGATGGCCGCCACGGGGGACAAGGACGGCTCCACCGCCGCCAGCGCGATCTCGGCGCTCGAGCCGCTTCACGATCCACGGGCGCTCCCGCGGCTCGCGCAGCTCGGCGGTTCGACCGATCCGGTCGTCCGGGCCGCGGTCGCGCATGCGATCCCCGCGCTCGGAGGCATGGCGTCGCAGAGCGCGCTCGTCGGGAAGCTCTCCCAGGATCCGGATCCCGCGGTGCGCGCCGCCGTGGCGACCGGACTCCGGGATGCGCCTGCGAGCGAGGGGGCTGGGGTCCTCGCGAAGCTCTTGTCCGACAAGCAGACGACCGTGCGGCGGCTGGCCGTCCAGGCGCTCCGGGAGCAGAAGGACCCCAAGGCTTCGGCGGCGCTCGCCGGCGCGACCGCCGACGCGGACGAGAACGTGCGCGCATCGGCCGTCCTCGCCCTCGGCACGCGCGGCGCGAAGGACCAGGCGGATACGATCGCCGCCCTCGCGAAGGACCCCTCCGAGCGTGTGCGGTGCGCGGTCGCCTCCACGCTCGGCGACTTCGCGCGCCCGAAGGACCTCGCCACGATGGGGACCCTCGCGGAGGACTCCTCCGCGACGGTCCGCGCGGCGGCCGTGGTCGGCGCGGCGCAGATCGGCTCGGCCGCCGCGCTCCCCGTCGTCGACCGCGGGATGAAGGACGCCGACGTCGTCGTCAGACTCGAGACGGTCCGTGCGCTCGGGCTCCTGAACCTCCCCGAGGCCCTCGATCGCCTGCGTCAGCTGGCGGCGAGCGGCGACCTCGGCACGCGCGTGGCCGCCGTCGAGCAGCTCGGCCTGCGGAAGGACAAGGGATCCGTCACGCTCCTCCGCAAGCTCGCGCAGGACCCCGTCGAGCGGCTCCGGTCGGCCGCCCGACACGCCCTCGACGCGATCGGGGCCTGACCCCGGGCTGTCGCCCTCCCGGGCTCACGGACACGGCGCGCTGTTCGGCCGGGCGGCGCCGTTGCTCCTGTTCCCGAGCGATCCCTCGCCGCAGGTCGCGTTGGCCGCCGCGATCAGGTAGTAGTACGCGCCGCTCGACGGCGACGAGGCGTCCGTGACGCTCGTCCCCGTGAGACCGCTCTGATAGCACGAGTGGTTGTAGTTGATCCCTCCCGAGGTCGGGATCGTTCCCCGGTAGGCGTTGTAGGTCGCCGCTCCCGCCACGGCGTTCCAGTTCAGCACCGACTTCGAAGACCACGAGAGCGTGGAGGGGACCAGCGGCGCGTCCGAGACGGCCGGGTTGAGCGGCGCGCAGTCCGAGTCGTCGGGCACGCCGTCGTTGTCGTCGTCCGGGTCGCAGGCGTCCCCCATCGAGTCGCCGTCGAAGTTGGCCTGTGTGTTGTTGGCCGCGAGCGGGCAGTTGTCGCACGCGTCCCCGAAGTTGTCGCCGTCGGCGTTCACCTGGCTCGAGTTCGAGATCGACACGCAGTTGTCGCAGACGTTGCCGACGCCGTCGGAATCGCCGTCGGCCTGATTGACGTTCACGACCGCCCGGCAGTTGTCGGATCCGTCGAGCAGCCCGTCCCCGTCGTCGTCGGGGTCGCAGGCGTCGCCCTGCGTGTCGCCGTTGGTGTCGGTCTGGAAGCCCTGCGCGATCTCGAGCGCCGTGGCCGTCCCGTTCCCGTCGATGTCGCACAGGAGCGGATTGAGGCCGCAGTTCCCGTTCCGGGCGTCGGCGCAGTTGTCGCACAGGTTCCCGACGCCGTCGGCGTCGTTGTCCTCCTGCTGCGGGTTGAGGTTCGTCGGGCAGTTGTCGCAGGCGTCCCCGAAGTTGTCGCCGTCGGCGTCGACCTGGGTCGAGTTCTCGACGGTCCGGCAGTTGTCGTTGACGTCCGGAATGCCGTCGTCATCGTCGTCGAAGTCGCAGCTGTCCCCCACGCCGTCGAGGTCGGTGTCGGTCTGCGTCGGGTTCGAGACGCTCGGGCAGTTGTCGCAGGCGTCCCCCTTGCCGTCGGCGTCGGCGTCCAGCTGGGTCACGTTCGAGACGACCAGACAGTTGTCGCAAGCGTCCCCGACCGTGTCGCCGTCACCGTCCGTCTGGCTGACGTTCTGGACGAGATCGCAGTTGTCCGTCGAGTCGGGGATCCCGTCCGCGTCGTCGTCCGTGTCGCACGCGTCCCCGAGGTTGTCGCCGCCCGGGAGCAGCTTGTCCGTGTTCGTCTGCGTCGGGTTCGCGTTGCTCGGGCAGTTGTCGCAGACGTCGCCCACGCCGTCCGCATCGCCGTCCACCTGCGACGCGTTCGAGATCGTCGGGCAGTTGTCGCAGGCATCCCCCTTCCCGTCCGTGTCCCCGTCCGTCTGGCTCGCGTTCGCATTCAGCGGGCAGTTGTCGGACCCGTCCGCGATTCCGTCCCCGTCGTCGTCCCCGTCGCAGACGTTCCCGACGCCGTCCCCGTCCGTGTCGAGCTGGTTGGTGTTGGCGTTGCTCGGGCAGTTGTCGCAGGCATCCCCCACCGTGTCCGCGTCGCCGTCGAGCTGGTTGAGGTTCGCCACCGTCCGGCAGTTGTCCGACCCGTCGGCCACCGTGTCGTTGTCGTCGTCCGCGTCGCACGCGTCGCCCTGGCCGTCGGTGTCTGTGTCCCGCTGGTCCAGGTTCGCGGTGTTCGTGCAGTTGTCGTCGCACGCCACCGTCTGGTTGGTGATGCACTTGTGGTCGGTCGTCGACCCCGACCCGTCCCCGTCGTCGAAGACCCCGTCGTTGTCGTCGTCCGGGTCGCACACGTTCCCCTGCGCGTCCCCGTCGTTGTTCTCCTGTCCGCCGTTCACGTCGTTCGGGCAGTTGTCGCAGGCGTCGCCCTTGGTGTCGGCGTCGGTGTCGGTCTGCCCCTGGTTCGGCGTGCTCGGGCAGTTGTCGCAGACGTCCCCGACCCCGTCGAGATCGGCGTCGAGCTGG